>Ga0207964_1000223_pt1 | contig 17957 bp, 19 predicted proteins | sample Knorr_S23_td_250_FD_185608 | JGI IMG/M metagenome (GOLD analysis project Ga0207964, IMG submission 185608) | Marine microbial communities from Southern Atlantic Ocean transect - Knorr_S23_td_250_ad_251m_LV_A (SPAdes) (version 2) | ecosystem: Environmental > Aquatic > Marine > Oceanic | place...
ATAATTTTAGTCCCGTTTACAAAAGAATAAAAGAATACAGATTGCAAATATTTAATCGCTGGGGCCAATTAATCTTCGATGAATCGGGAGAAAACCCTAAATGGAATGGGAATTTTTACGATGGTACTCCATGTACTATTGACAGCTATGTGTACCTCATAAACTACAAAGGTTTAGATGGAAGTTGGCATAAAACCAAAGGTGTCGTAAATCTTATTCGCTAAGGGGAAGAGAAATTACATTTGCCTCTGACCCGTTAGGAAAACTAATCCCCAGAAGACTGGAAATTGTTGAGGCAATATCTGTTACCGAAATTTTCTCTGATGTCTTTCCGGCTTTCACATTCCAACCATACCAAATTAAGGGTACATGCTGATCGTATGTGTAACCCGAACCATGTGTTGTTCCCGTATGATGGTATTCAATCCAGGCAGGGTCTAAAACTAAAAGTACATCACCGGATCGCTTCTGGTTGTACCCTTTTTGTAATGAAGCTAAATCTCCGGTATCAAATTCATTGTTTTCAAGCGTATGTGCACAAACCGTTTTTTGAACGCCATCAAAACGAAGCATAAAGTTTGCCGCTTGTTGTTGCACCTCTTCTAAACTTAAATATTTTTCAAAGATCAATTCCCGGTTTAAAAAAATCTGAGCATTGCCATAGGTCTTTACCCACTCGCCAAAACCATAAATGTTTTGCAAAAATTGTTTTAACTCTTTAACAGGCTCCTCGGCATCAAAATAGCCGGCGGGGATATTTCTATCCTTCAAATAAGCAGGTGTTCGAACAGCACCATGATCGGCAGTTAGAAAAACCAATGCATTTTCCTTTCCAATTTTTTCATCTAAATAATTTAAAAATACTTCCAGATCCCGGTCTAATCTCAAATACGTATCCTGAGTTTCTTTGGAATCAGCACCAAACTGATGACCTACATAATCGGTAGATGAAAAGCTTATTGCCAACACATCTGTATGTTCATCCTGCCCCAATCGCTCGCCTTCAATAGCAGCAATAGCCATGTCTTTAGTGAGGGTATTTCCAAAAGGGGTAGACTTTATTAAACCCTTACCGTTCTCTTCAACAAGACCGGGCAGATCGTGTGGAAATTTTGGGTATTTCTCTCCCGCAAAAGCACCCTCATAAGCACTGTTATCTACTAAGCTTTCGTCGTAAAGTTTTGAATTCAAAAGCAATTCCCACTTCTGAGAAAGATAGACCTCACAGTCATCTTTCTTGTTAAACTTCTGAACCCATTTCGGCAAACGAAGTCCATAATAGGAACTGGAAACAAAATCACCCGTTTCAGAGTCAAGCCAAAAAGCAAAATTACCCATGTGTCCTGCAGGCAATACCGCCGAGCGATCTTTTAATGCCACAGCGATCACTTTCGAACGGTTCATCGTAAATAAACGCAACTCATCACCAAAAGTCGTATTCAACATTTTTGAAGGTGACATCTTCCCCGACTCATTATCGGTACCTATGGTATTCATTTCTGCATCAGCAACACAGTAGCTGTATTCTTCGGTCGTTTTGTCAAACCAGGAATTGCCAATAATACCATGACTTGATGGCGTTGCTCCTGTGTAAATAGATGCATGACCCGGTCCGGTGTAGGTTGGAATGTAATTGAAATGGGTGTTCGTACAGTTGTAACCTTCAGCTACCAAACGCTTAAAACCTCCTTCACTAAAATCTTCCCAATATCGATTGATGTAATCAAAACGCATTTGATCCACCACAATCCCCACCACTAGTTTTGGCTGATCTGTTTGTGCAAATGCAAAAGAACTTAGGAAACTCAATAAAGCAAAAAAACGTTTCATAGTAATAAGTTGAAAGTTAAAGATTGAAAGTTAAAAGTTAAATCCCGAACGATCGGGATAAAGCTTATTGACTAGGCTGATGGAGTACTAATTTTGTAAATCACGTAGAGTATTAACAGACAGCAAAGCACACTTAAAATCACGTTCGCTATTGCCATAACACTTTGCCCGTTTTTAAGCATTTCGAAAGTCTCAAAGCTAAACGTGGAAAAAGTACTAAAACCTCCACAGAAACCGGTAACTACAAAAAGTTTCCATGTGTCGTTCAATCCCATTTTATCCTGAAAAAAATAAACCAGAGAAGCCAAAATCAAAGTACTTAACACATTTGAAAATAGCGTAGCATATGCAAAACCTGAAGTCAAATACGAAGCAGTTAATTTCCCTACGCCATATCGACACAAACTTCCCAAGCCGCCTCCAATAAATATTGCAACGATGTTCATTATGCTAATGTATGCTTTTCCTTAATCTTTTTAATAAGGCGCCATATTACTTTTGCAATAACAAATCCTAACAAAGCCCCTCCAATGACATCTAAGGGGTAATGCTTACCTACATAAATACGACTGTAAGCGACCAATGTGGCCCAGGAATAAAGCAAATAAGGAAGGTGTTTTCGTTCCGAGAAAAGTGCCGATACAATTCCTGCAATCGCAAAAAAGTTAGCTGCATGTGAGGATACAAAACCATACAAACCACCTTTTGAAACCAATAATCTGATTTGATCTGCCAGCTCCGGATCGTGACAGGGACGCAAACGCATAAACACATTTTTAAAGCAATGCACCGAGCTTAAATCGGCTAAACTGACAACGATCAAAATAAGGATCAATCCCTGCCAGAAAGATTTTCCATGCTTTTTTACCAATAAAAAAATGATGAAAATAAAAAGTGGTATTGCCGATCTGGTACTGGAAATAAACACCCAAAAAGAATCAAAGGATTCAGAGCCTGCGCCGTTTAGCAGCAAGAACAAATCCTGATCCCATTGTAGTAATTTATTAAGCATTCAATTGTTCCCAGATTAGATCTTTTAATTCCATTAATCCCTGTTGTGCCACCGAAGAGAAGAATACCGTTTTCACTCCTTTAGGAACTGTTTTTTCTACTTCTGTCTTCAACTCTTCATCCAACATGTCTGACTTAGAAATCGCTAACAAGCGGTCTTTGTCCAACAACTCCGGGTTGTAGGTTTCTAACTCCTTTAAAAGAATATGGTACTCAGATGCAATATCATCGGCATCAGCCGGTACTAAAAATAATAAAGTAGAGTTTCGCTCAATATGTCTTAAGAAACGAAGTCCTAAGCCTTTACCTTCACTGGCTCCTTCTATGATTCCAGGAATATCAGCCATAACGAATGAGCGATCATCACGATAGGAAACAATTCCTAAATTCGGTACTAAAGTGGTAAACGGGTAATTGGCAATTTTAGGTTTTGCAGCAGAGATCACAGATAATAAAGTTGATTTTCCCGCATTTGGGAAACCCACCAAACCAACATCGGCAAGAACCTTAAGCTCTAAAACATTCCATCCTTCTTCTCCTTCAGTTCCCGGTTGCGCATAACGCGGAGTTTGACGTACCGAATTTTTAAACCAGGAGTTTCCTCTACCTCCTAAACCGCCCTGACGAATAATAACTTCTTCACCGTGCTCGGTAATTTCAAAAAGAACTTCGCCCGTTTCTGAATCTTTGGCTACAGTTCCCAAAGGAACTTCAATGTATTGGTCTTCACCATCGTCTCCAAAACTGTTGTTGGAAGAACCACCCCCTCCTCTTCCGGCTTTAATATGTCTTTTGTATTTCAGGTGAAGTAAAGTCCACATTTGATCGTTTCCACGTAGATACACGTTTCCTCCACGACCTCCATCACCTCCATCAGGACCGCCTTTGGCAGTTAATCGTGAACGATGCAGGTGTACAGACCCGGCACCACCATGTCCGGCAGCACAGTGGACCTTTACATAATCAACAAAATTAGTTCCGTGTACAGCCACTATGACAAAATATCTATTTCTTTACAAAGGCTATCGGTAATCGACTCGATAGAACCTACTCCTTCTACTCCCACAAATTTATTTTGTGCAGAATAATAATCTTTCAAAATCGCAGTTTCAGATTCGTAAACCTGAATTCTGTTCTTAATAATATCAGGGTTTTGGTCATCAGCTCTACCACTGGATTTTCCTCTTTCCAAAAGACGAGTAATTAACTCCTGTTCCTCTACTTCTAAAGCTAGCATGGCTGTTATTTCAATTCCTTTTGAACTTAGGAAATTATCTAAAGCTTCTGCCTGTGCTGTTGTGCGTGGAAAACCATCGAAAATGAATCCCTTTGCATCAGGGTTGGCATTTACCTCTGCCTCTAACATGGAAATTGTTACTTCATCAGGCACCAAAGCACCTTTATCGATGTATGATCTCGCCAGATTTCCTAATTCTGTTCCTTCTTTCATATTGGATCGGAAAATGTCTCCCGTAGAAAGATGTACTAAATTGTAAGTATCAATTAAGCAAGCAGACTGAGTTCCTTTTCCTGCTCCCGGGGGTCCAAATAAAACGATATTTAGCATACTTTATGTTTAGGCTTTCGCCAATTGATAAACGTTTTTCAAGTTCCGACCAAAGCCTTCGTAATCAAGACCATAACCGACAATGAAATCATTGGGAATTTCAAAACCAACAAAGTCGGGTTTTCGATTTCCCTGATAAGCCTCAGGTTTGAAAAACAAACTTGCTATTTGCCATTCTTTTCCTTTCGCTTTAAAAATCTCATCAATCTTTAAAAGAGTTGTTCCCGTTTCCACGATGTCTTCGATAACAACAATCGTTTCCTCATTCAAAACTTCTTTCAATCCAATAATCTCTTTCACCTCTCCTGTACTTACCATACCGTCATATGAGCTCAATTTCACAAATGATATTTTACAAGCACCGGGATAAGCGCGAAGCAAATCGGATGCAAATACAAAGGAACCATTTAAAACAGCCACAAAGTGAGGTGTCTTTCCATTTAAATCTCGGTGTATTTCAGTTGCCATTTGAGCAACGCGTTGTTTTAAAACGTTCTCTTCGAGATAAATATCAAAGTCCCTATCGTGAACTTTCAGCTTCTTCATATCGGGCAAAAATACACTAAAAAAATTTTATTTGTTGCAAACTAAAATATTAAAACCATTTCTCTATTTCTCTCAAACTCTTGCCATACTTACTTTTATCAAACCTTGAATAAAACTAATTTGCTAATAAACTTCACAAAAACTCACACAAATCCTTACTTTTGTCAAAAATTCATTCACTATGAAAGCATTAGTAAGCATCATTATGGGAAGTACTTCCGACTGGCCGGTCATGCAAAAGGCAGCGAAGTTCCTGAACGATATGGAAATTCCTTTTGAAGTAAACGCCCTTTCGGCACACCGTACGCCTAAGCAGGTAGAAGCCTATGCTTCTAAAGCTTATCAGGAAGGTGTTAAAGTAATTATTGCCGGTGCCGGTGGAGCAGCTCACCTTCCAGGTGTTATGGCTGCATTTACGCCACTACCAATTATTGGTGTTCCTTGCCGCTCCTCAATCTCTATTGATGGGTGGGATTCAATTCTTTCCATTCTACAAATGCCTCCGGGTATCCCTGTAGCAACAGTTGGTTTAGATGCTTCACTTAACGCAGCCATCCTTGCCGTTCAAATGATCGCCACCGGAGATGCAGAGGTGATGAAGAAATTAGTTGCTTACAAAGAATCTCTTAAAGAGAAGATCATAAAAGCTAACGAAGACCTGAGCGAATACAAATTCGACTTTAGAGTATCGTAAACATAGCCGACGATTTAAATCGTCGGCTATGTTAGTTTAAAATTCACAACACAATCCCCTTCATAGCCGACGACTTAAGTCGTCGGCTATGAAGGGGATTTTTTTTGTAGCTTTAGTTCAATAATTAAAACAATGAAAAAACTGATCTATTATCTTTTACTAGTCTTTGGAACCAGTCATGCACAAGATGCCTACGAAATTATCAAACGCTCAGACGAGCACGTTCGTGGTGCAAGTAACAAAGCCGAAATGAGCATCGAAGTTCAAAGACCCAAATGGTCCAGAACTATGGAAATAAAAGCCTGGTCTTTAGGAACCGAGTATTCTTTTATCCTCATACAAGCACCATCAAGAGATAAAGGAACCGTGTTCTTAAAACGCGAAAAAGAAATTTGGAATTGGCAACCAAAAATTGAAAAGATCATCAAACTGCCTCCTTCCATGATGATGCAATCGTGGATGGGGTCAGACTTTACCAACGACGATTTGGTTAAAGAATCCTCTATTTTATCAGATTACACACACGAAATTGTTGGCGACACCACACTACAAAACAGAGTTTGTTATGGTATCGAACTCACTCCAAAACCGGAAGCTGCGGTAGTTTGGGGAAAGATCAAAACCTTTATCGACAAGCAAGACTACCTGCAATTGGCTTCGGAATTTTACGATGAAGATGGATACTTAATTAACAAAATGGAAGCTTCAGACATTAAATATTTTGGAGACAAGATCCTCCCTGCAACTCTGGTGATGACCCCTGTTGAAGAAGAAGGACAAAAAACCATCCTTCACTACATATCTATTGAGTACAATATCGATATCGAAGAAAGCTTCTTCTCCAAACAAAATATGAAAAGACTGCGCTGATGAAGATGATCTTTAAAATGGCCTGGAGAAATATTTGGCGCAATAAACGGAGAAGCATTATTACGATTTCCTCCATCTTCTTCGCTGTTTTTTTCGCTGTTTTTGCACGCTCTTTTCAGATTGGTGTTTACAATAAGATGATTGCCAATATGGTGGGCATGTACACGGGTTACCTGCAAATTCATCAAAATGGATTTTGGGAAGAACAAAGCATAGATAACAGCTTTATTCCCGACCAAACTGTTCTTGATCTACTTCATAACAATAAGGACATTACAGATTTTAATGAACGACTGGAAAGCTTTGCGCTAACCGCTTCGGACAATCTTACTAAGGGAGCCATTATTATGGGGGTAAACCTTGAGAAAGAAGATGGCTTAATGGATCTAAGCCCGAAATTAATCAGCGGTGAATTCCCTGCCGACACAAGCGCTGCTCTACTCGTAAGTGAAGGCTTAGCCAGCTATTACAACATGTCAGTGGGCGATAGTTTAATTCTATTAAGTCAAGGGTATCACGGCGCAAGTGCCAATGGCATTTTCCCGGTTAGCGGAATCTTAAAATTCCCTATGCCCGGCCTAAACGACCGACTCGTTCTAATGCCTCTTCCTGCTGCACAAGAACTCTATGCAGCTCCCGAAAGATTGACCTCTTTAGTCCTGCAAATTGACAAACCCGAAAAACTGAACAAACTCAAAACATACATTTCTAAAAAACTGGATTTAGAAAAATACGAGCTTTTGGACTGGAAAAGTTTGTTGCCCGAATTGGTCCAAACCATACAAGCCGATAGTGCCGGCGGAGTTATCATTATTGGCGTTTTGTACATGATCATTTCCTTCGGAATTCTTGGAACCTTACTTATGATGACGGCAGAACGCATGCACGAATTTGGAATTCTTATTTCCATAGGAATGCGCAAGAGTAAACTTATCCTCACCCTAATTATGGAAAGTTTATTCATGGGAATTCTTGCTTCAATTATCGGTATTGCTGTAGTAAGTCCGGTACGATATTATTTCAATCGCAACCCGATACGACTTGAAGATCAAGCCGCAGAATCCATCGAAGCTTTTGGTTTTGAACCTGTCATTCCGGCTTCTCTGGATATGGATATTGCCATCAACCATGCAGGCATCGTTCTACTCATCGTTGTCGTCTGCACCATCTATCCAATCGTAACTATTCTACGTTTAAAACCTGTTAAAGCGATGCGAGCCTAATGAAAACAACGATAAAAATAGCCTGGAGAAATATCTGGCGAACACCCATGCGTTCATTCCTCGTTATCGGCTCTATTGTTATGGGAATTTGGGCCGGGATCTTTGTGGTAGCATTTTCTTACGGACTTAATAAGCAACGTACACTTAGCAGTATTAAAAACTCCATTTCCCACATACAAATTCATCATCCGGAATACGAGAAAGACTACGATAGCAAGTACTTTTTAGAAAACCCCGACCTGATAAAAACTGAACTTGAAACGAATGAAAATATTAAAGCGTTTGCTTTTCGATCACTCTTAAACGGTATGATTAGTTCGCCTGTAAAGAGTAACGGCGTTCGAATTATCGGAATTAACAAAAACCGGGAAAAAGAAGTCACCGGCATACATTCAGGTTTGGTTGAAGGAAATTATTTCGAAAGCAAAAGAAAAAATCCAATTCTTATTGGTGAAGCACTTGCTAAAAAACTAAAGGTGAAACTCCGTTCTAAAATTGTCCTCACTTTTCAAGATACTGACAACAATATCGTTGCAGGTGCTTTTAGAGTTTGCGGAATTTTTAAAACTCAATACACTAAATACGATGAAGGAACTATTTTCATTCAAAACAGCGACTTGCAAAGACTCATCAAATCAAAAGAATTTCATCAGGTTGCGCTCCTGTGCAATTCTTTAGACGATGTAGACCCTACGTATCACAAGCTAAAAACAAAGTTAAGCGATTACGAGGTGAAAGACTGGAAAACCATTTCACCGGAACTGGCCTATGCAGATGAAATCATGGAAACCTGGCTTTTTCTCATCATGGTCATTATTATGTTGGCTCTCATTTTCGGGATCATTAACACCATGTTAATGGCCGTTTTCGAACGAAGAAGAGAATTGGGCATGTTAATAGCCATAGGAATGAATAAATCCAAAGTGTTTTTCTTAATCCTCACCGAAACATTCTTTCTTTCCTTAATCGGTGCTCCCATGGGAATGTTCCTGGGTGCATTAACCATAAAACTAACTTCCGAAACAGGCATCAATCTCGCTATCGTTGGAGAAGGACTACAATCGGTCGGATTGGGAAACATTATTTACCCTGAAATAGAAACTAAATTTTACTTCTTCATTAGTGTTATGGTATTTATTTTTACGCTGATCGCAGCCATCTACCCATCACGAAAAGCTTTAAAACTGAAACCAACCGAAGCAATTAGAACAATTTGATATGGAAATCATAAAAACAACTCATCTAACAAAAGTTTACAGCAATAACGGATTGGAAGTTAAAGCAGTAAACCATATTGATCTAAGCATTGAGGAAGGGGAATTTACTGCGATTGTTGGACCGTCGGGTTCCGGGAAAACAACCCTGTTAAACATGATCGGGGGGTTGGATGATAGTACCGAAGGATCTGTTGAAATTGCAGGAAAAAACATCAGCTCATTAAGCGAAAATGAACTGATTGATTTCCGCTTAAAAAACATAGGCTTTGTCTTTCAGGCTTACAACCTGATCCCCGTACTCACGGCTAAAGAAAATGTAGAATTCATTATGCTTCTTCAAGGACTTTCTGAAAAAGAACGAAAACTTCGAAGCGAAGCATTATTGGTTGAGGTAGGTTTAGCAGACAAATTAGATTCCAGACCCAATCAGCTTTCCGGTGGACAACAACAAAGAGTTGCCGTTGCCAGAGCTTTAGCTTCAAAACCAAGCTTCATTTTAGCCGATGAACCTACCGCAAACCTCGATAGCCATTCTACCTCTACACTTTTAGATATGATGGCTGAGATGAATGAAAAGGAAAAAGTCACCTTTTTATTTTCCACGCACGACCAAAGGGTTATCGACAAGGCAAGAAGAGTTATTACGATTGAAGACGGAAAAATCATAAAAGATGAAAGACGTTAAAAAAATCTTACTCCTGTTTTTCCTTGCCATTTCTTCACTTCAGGCCCAAACAAGCTTTGAACAAGATTATTATGCCAGCAACCTAAATAGTTTTAATTTTTTCGATCACGACTTAGCCTCTTTAACGCAACTTCCAAACCAATGGAACGATCAACAAATTCACTTTCGCTGGAACGGACACCTGTATTACGGAAATCATTTCAATGCCCAAATAAGCCTGCGAAACCGACTTTTCACAGGCTATCAATGGCAAAAAAATTTATTTGGATTTAAAGATGCATTAGATAGTAACAAGCTTGATTTCACTTCCATTCAAAAAGATAAAGTGGGTCTGCACCACCAAATAGATCGACTTTATGCGCAATGGGAAAAAGGGAGCTGGAATGTACGTGTAGGGAGACAACGAATCAACTGGGGAATCCAGAACTATTGGAATTCTCACGACCTTTTTAACCAAACCAACTTTTTTGATTTCGACTACATTGAAAAACCCGGAGCAGATGCCATTCGTGTTCAATACTACTCCAAACAATACAATTCAATAGAAATTGCTTTAAACAAAAATATTCAAGCCGGACTTTACAAATTCAATCTTCAAAACTATGACTTCCAAATCCTGCTGGCTAAATATTACGACGATTACACCTTGGGATTAGGCTGGGCCGGACAAATTAAAAATGCAGGATTTAAAGGAGAATTCGCTCATTTCAGCAACACCAAAAACGAGGAGCGTTCTTTCGTTGGAAGTATGAGCCTTGATTACAATTTTAAAAATGGAATTTACATCACCGCAGGTTGTCTGTACAGAAGTCAGGCTGAAGATTTTAATCCTATTGGTATTTACACAATGAAAATTTCAGCCAAAAATCCAATGCCCTTTGAATACAGCTTCTTGTATCAGATCAATTACCCCATCCATCCTTTGGTTCAAATAGGTACTTCGATCATTCACGACGGCGATCTGAATTTTGTTTTCGTAAATCCTCAAATCACCTTCTCGGTTTCAGAATCCGTCGACCTGATGATGAGCAGCCAGAATATGTGGATGAAAATTACCGAGAAACTTGAAGACATCAATCAAACAATCTTTACCCGACTACAATGGAATTTTTAAATAAGGCTTCATTGTCAATAAACACTAAATACCCTCCAACAATTCGGATAAAGTAACTCCAAGTGCCCGGGCAATTTTACGTAGTAGAAACGTGCCCGGATTACGTTTACCGCTTTCTATCATCTGAATGTTCTGCTTGCTCACATCCAAAAGCACACCTAAGTCCTCTTGAGATAAATCAAGCGATTTACGATAGTGAACGATACGCTCAGCAATCTTAATATTTAACTCCTGTTTTTCCAATATTTAAATATCTTAAATATTGGAATACAATTAGACAATTAAATAGTTGTCATATTAATTATTTACATGTGCCATCAACTAATAAGTTGTCAGTCGATCAAAAGCTGGAACGCATGAAAAAAGATCAAAAAAAAACATAATTACTATTTATTAATGTGCAACAATGAGCAATACATCTAACAGGATCAGCGTTTAAATCCTGTTTTTCAAAACTTAAACATCTTAAATAAGCACAAACAATTGGACAACTAAATAGTTGTCATTTAAAATTATTCACATAACTTGTCAATGAATAAGTTGTCTATTTGATGAAATCAAAACCCCATGAATAAAGATCAAAAAAACGTAATTGCTGCAGAGATGTTTAAAGCAATTGCGCATCCAATACGAATAAACATTGTACAGATACTGGCAAAGTCAGGCAAAATGAATGTTACAGAAATTTTTAACGCATTAGACATTAAACAAGCAATCGCATCGCATCAGCTTAATACTCTAAAAAATAAGGGAGTACTCAATTCAGAACGTGAAGGAAAAAAAACCTATTATTCTATAAAACACCCTAACATAATAACTGCGGTTAATTTGCTGTTAAAAATTTAGCTTACTTTTTTTCAAAGTCATACCATTAAAAAAATCAACTCCGAAAGGAGAGGGTATGAGTGATAATTTATTAATATAATAATAAAGATATTTATATTTTACGTAAGTTTGATTCTCGGCTGTAAAACTCCGTCACTTCTTGACACCCCTATTCTCCTAGTCTCTCCCATAAATAGAAAATAATTTAATAACACATTAATCTAAAAATAAAATAATGAAATGATAAAATTAATACAAGTCACATTGGTGTTGATGAGTTTTTGTGCCTACGCACAAAAAACAGCAAATTTACTCAAAGACCATTTCAACCCTTGTGTTCTAGAGGAATTTAACACAACCACTTTTCACTCTCAAGTCAGTGTTTTGAATAGTGAATTTGGCATTCAAAACAGCAAAATTGCTTCCATTTTCAAACTGCAAAACAGATCCTTTCAATTGGCTTACCAACAATATGGATACAAACTATTTAAAGATTCTAAATACAGTATTTCAAGTGCTCAGAAGCTAAATTCTAAAATGTACTTAGGGCTGAACATCAACTTTCATCAACTGTATATTTCCGGAGCAGAAAAACACCATGCTTTAAGCTTTGACTTAGGTTACAGCTACAAAGCAGATACATATGAATTTCATCTTTTCTTAGAAAACCCATTAAATAACAAGTATGTAGAAAATGACCTCGAAAGTCGATTTATACTAAATAGCCTTTACTATTGGAATACAAATTTGTATTCCGACCTGCAATTTGAAGAATCTCTTCATACCGGGTTTCATATCAAACATCAACTCACTTACTCCTACCAAAACTTTTTAAGCTTGAGCATTATTCAGGCTTTTCACTCCTTTGAATATGGATTTAGGTTAGGCTACAAAAAAGGAGCTTTTCAAATTTACAGTCAATACAGAAAACTTACCTGGACAAACGCTACAGGATTTGCATTGATTTACGTGCCGGGCAATGAATAAGATCGTTTTCTTATTATTTTGGCTAACCACCATTTCTGTTGCACAAGATTTCTCAAAGCAATGGAGGTATGTAGAATCACTTCACGAAAAAAACCTAAATGATGAATTGGTGGAAATTTGGGAATACTATCTTCAAAACCCCATTAACCTAAACGACTCTAATGAACTCTATCAGCTACATGAGTTACAACTACTTAATGAAACAGATTTGAAACTCATTAAAGCATATTGCCGGTCTCGTCAACTTATTTCGATCTATGAACTCCAGGGACTGGATATAAACATAGAATCACTCAAGAGAGTTAAAGACTTCATTTATATTACAGCTAAGAATAATACAAAAACAACATCTAAAAAATCTAATCTCTATTTAGGCTTACAATGTCAAACTCCACAAAAAACCGGCATACTAAGCAGGGAATATATCGGTAGTCCCTTTAAGACGCATTTTCGATACCGCAGCAATCTAAAAAAAGGGTGGAGCTTGGGCTTAAATTGGGAAAAGGATCCGGGAGAGCCTTTATGGTACGAAAATGAAGGAGCTAATAATTTTACGATCAATTTCAGTTACAAGCAAAAAGATAAACTCAGAAAAATTCTTTTTGGAAAATACGATATCAACATAGGTGAAGGCTTGTTATTCGGTACAAGTTATAGAATTAACAAGCCCTACTTTTTAAGCTATAAACCAACTGCAATTACAAAAGAAAGTTTAAGCTCTAAAGAGTATAATTATTTTAAAGGAATAGCTACACAATGGAAAATTAGAAGTACGGATATAGATGTATTTATTTCACATAGAAAATTAAATGGCAAAGCCAGCATTGATAAAACAGGACTATTTAGAACATCTAAAGAAATTGGAAAAAGAAAGAGAATTCAAGAAAATTTAGTCGGGATTGCAATCAGCAAAAAAAAGAGGGAAAATAAAATTTCTTGGGCAGGCATCGTTTACCGATCAGATTATCTAAATGATAAAAATAACTTTTTTCAAAGTCTTTATCTATCAAAGAACTATTACAATATTGACTATTCTGGAGAAATTGCTCTGCAAAATTTATACAAGTGGGCGCTTATTCAAAAACTAACAATAAGTATATCCAATAACAGTCTGATCACCTTACAATTTAGAAGTAGAAATGACTCTATTTTCAATGAATACAAATCGGATTACAGCAGTTTCAGCAATGGTTACGAAAATGGTTTTTTGTGGTGTTTTCAGCATAATTTTAACAAAAAATGGCAATTTAGAGCCACTTTTGACCATTTTAGGGCAAATTATCTTAAAAATGAAAAAACTCATTTCTCGTACGGGAGAAAGATTTACAGTGAAATATCAAGAATTACAGACAAGCGAAAATTTGTACTTCAATTTCAAAACAAAATCCTTTCAGATTCCGAAGAATTAAACAAATTCAAACTCTATTATTTAGAGCATCTCACATCAAATGTAAAATTCACTGCAAAAGGAAATTATATCGATGAATCCGGACAAAGCAACACCAGTTTACAATCTAATTTCTACCGGACAAGTAATAGCGAACTGGATAAAATCAATATTTCTTACTGCGTGTTCAATACACAAAGTGAATCCATCTTCTGGCAGGCTCCCTATTTTTATGGAAACTACAATTCAAGATTCTTACATGGAAAAGGAATTACAGGAAGCATTTCTTACCAAAGAAAATTTAATAGAGCTACAAAATTAGGCATTCAACTTACTCAGTTGAGTTATACAGATCGAAAAGTAATTGGAACAGGAAACGAACAGATTGGTAGTAATTCTAAATTAGAACTAAGCCTCTACATAAAATGGAAAAACTAGAAAGAAATATGCAGTTTCGTCAACTTGATTGCGATGGCTAAAAGAATAATCCCAAACACACGACGCAGTACGTTAATACCACCTTTTCCCAATAGACGCTCAATTTTACCCGTAGATTTCAAAACAAGGTACACAAACAATAAATTAACCACCACACCAACCACAATATCATTAATAGAGTAAGTTGAACGTAAAGATATTAATGTTGTAAGCGTACCCGAACCGGCAATGATTGGAAAAGCTATGGGAACAATACTTCCCGAAGTATCACCTTCATCCGATTTAAAAAGTTCAATATTCAAGATCATTTCTAAAGCCAAAAGGAAAATAACAAAAGCCCCTGCCAAAGCAAAGGAGGCCAAATCGATCCCGATTAAAGTTAGAATTCGTTCACCTACAAAAAGGAATAAAATCATAATTACCCCGGCAACAAAAGTCGCTTTTCCGGACTGTATATGCCCCATTTTAGATTTCAATCCCACAATAACAGGGATAGAACCCAAAACGTCAATCACAGCGAAAAGGGTAAGGGTTACAGTAAGTACGTCACTGAAATTCAATATCTTATACTTTTTTGTTAAGACAAATGTATATCAAATAACATACTTTTCAAATCTTCCCAATAAGATTTATAAGATTTATTTACCACCGCCGGATTATTGACAGTAACCGAATGAGATTTTAGAGCCAATGGTGCTAAACACAAAGCCATGCGATGATCTCCATAAGTTTCAAAACTGAAATCTTTGGCAGAAAACTCTGCTCCCGGGATAATTTCCAGAGCCTCATTATTTATGATATGAACTTCAGCTCCACATTTTTCCAACTCTATTTTCAAAGCCATCAAACGGTCTGTTTCTTTGATTGGTAAACTTTTCAGACCTGTAATCTTCATACGAATTCCTAAAGCACAAGCGGTGGTCGCCAGTGTTTGTGCCAAGTCAGGGGTCTTTGTACAATCAAATTCTAAATATTCCGGAAGTATAAAATCAGTTTTTTTACAGATAGTTAAAACTCCCTTATCAATACTTGAATCTACGCCTAACAACTGAAAGTAATTCATCCCTTCTTGATCACCTTGCACCGAATCTACGTCTACTTGAGTAAGACGAATCTCTCCGGACTCACTCAAAGCTACTAACTCAAATATATATGAAATAGAAGACCAGTCTGACTCAACTTCACGGACATTATCATAATAAACTCCCGGAAGGATCGAAATGGTATTTCCTTCCCACGTATGTCCAACTCCTTGTTGTTGCATTAAGTTTAAGGTCATTTCAATATACGGGCGAGATAAAACCTCACCAACCAATTCCAATTGAATTCCTTTTTCAAAATAAGGAGAAATCATTAAAATAGCAGAAATAAACTGACTGGAAACATCTGCCTTAATGCTTAGCTTACCTCCTTTCAATTTCTTACCCTTAATTTTCAATGGTGGAAATCCCTCATTTTCCAAATAATTGATCTCTGCACCTAAAGAACAAAGTGCATCCACCAAATCCTTTATAGGGCGTTCCTTCATTCTTGATGCACCGGTAAGAATCGTTTCTGAATCCTGAATTGCATAGTATGCCGTTAAAAAACGCATAGCCGTCCCGGCAATCCCAACATTAACTGTAGAATCTTTTGATGAAAGTGCTTTTTGTAAAACCATGGTATCATCAGAGTTTGAAAGATTCTTCAAAGGACTCATTTGCCCCGATAAAGCTTGAAGGATCAACAATCGATTTGAAATACTCTTTGAACCGGTTAACTGTAAAGTCCCCTTTATCTTTTTATCCGCTATTTGAATTTTAGCTTTCAATTTAAACAAGTGTTATAAGTTCTGATAGCTTCTTCAATCTGTTCTACTGAACAAATTTTATTGAATTCAGCTTCGCCAATTTCCTTAAGTAAGGTGAAATTAATTTGAGAATCATCATTCTTTTTATCATTACGCATCCATTCAATTAATTCAGGTAATTCAGTTTCATCTATGGCTTGTAATGGGAAAACACCTTCTAAACTTGACTTAATAATTTGAAAATCTTCGGCTGCAAATCCATTGATCATTTGCGAAAGGATCGTTTCGACAAGCATTCCAATAGCAACCGCCTCACCATGTAGCAAATCCCTACCCTTTTCTAAAGCCTGACTCTCTATTGCATGCCCTACGGTATGTCCAAAGTTCAAGGTTTTACGTAAACCTTTCTCTTCCCAATCCTGAAGAACAATGTTATTTTTTATAGAAATCGACTTATGAAGAAGAGATGTTAAATACTCCTCATTTTTCAAGTCCATTCCAACTAAAAAAGACCAATATTCAGCATCTGAAATTAGAGCATGTTTATAAACTTCTGCCAAACCACTTACCCAATGTCTTTGAGGTAAAGTTTTCAAAAATTCAGGAACTATCAGTACCAGATCCGGATTTCTAAATAAGCCTATTTGGTTTTTATGACCATCCAAATCAACAGCTAATTTACCTCCTACAGAGGCATCAACCTGAGACAATAAAGTGGTTGGAATATGAAAAAACCGAATTCCTCTCTTGTACAAAGATGCGATCATACCACCCATATCACAAACAACACCACCTCCCAAATTTACAATGAAAGCGTTTCTGTCAGCGTTAGATTCACTCATGGTCTTCCAAACATCATTACAAATGGAAAGTGTTTTATTTTGCTCACCAGACTCTATCTCAATCAACTCAGCACCAATAAGCATAGGCACATGTTCTATCAAATAAGGCAAACAATACTGTGATGAATTTTCATCGCAGAATATAAAAATCTTAGAATATTGCCCTTGAAAGTCCTCGAGAATACGATTAAACTCTTGTAAAACCTCATTTCCGATATGAATGGAATAATTATCTGACTGAATCTCCACAAAGCTGATTTTAATTTTGAAAAAACAAAGATAGAAAAGCTAGCTATACTATACTAAATCAGAAGCTAAATTAATTATACTTACAGCAAAAGTGAAAATATGACCTATTAAACAATTCTGAAATGAATTTTCATCACAAAAAACGAAACAATTTTACCTACAACTTAAAACTTACAAAGAAAAAGTACAGGTAACAAAAACTAATTCTCCTCACTAAAGAAATCCATTACAAACTCGCACTATCCATCTCAACAGCAAATTGAACACGACGATTCATCTTACTTGATTTATCACCATTTTTAAGGATGAGTAAGGGATATTTCTCCCCTCTGGATTCTACTTTTAAACGACAACGGTTAACACCATACTTCTTAGATAAAACATCCACAACAACTTTAGCCCTATCTAAAGCCAGATTGTAATTATAATAACTATTACTCGTTACATCAGCATAACCAATTGCCCTTAATTTATAAGTAGGATTAGATTTTAAATAAAAAGCTATAATCGCCAGTTTCTTGTCATTAACATAAGAAATTTCTTTAGAGTTCAAATCAAAAAAAACTGCTGATAAAAGAACATCTTGAAGATTACACACACAATCATTATCAAAACGATTATCTATGATGGATCGTGCGCTGTCTGCCTCATAATATCTTTCAACAGTAAACAAGTTCATAGAA
>Ga0207964_1000224_pt1 | contig 17910 bp, 15 predicted proteins | sample Knorr_S23_td_250_FD_185608 | JGI IMG/M metagenome (GOLD analysis project Ga0207964, IMG submission 185608) | Marine microbial communities from Southern Atlantic Ocean transect - Knorr_S23_td_250_ad_251m_LV_A (SPAdes) (version 2) | ecosystem: Environmental > Aquatic > Marine > Oceanic | place...
ATTTGTCCATAATATTAGCCACTTCTTCATCGTCGGAATTGGCCTTTACAGAAATTACTTTTTCATTGTAAATATTCTTGATGTATGTTTTTTCCGGTGTAAGAAGTAGTTTTTTCAGAGACAAGGTTCCCAACAACATATCTTTATCGTCTACCACGTAAATGGTATATACTTTATCAACTTCCTCGGCTTGTTTACGCATTTCACGTACACAGCGTAGTACGGACCATTTTTCGTTTACCCTAATAAATTCCTTAGCCATTAAACCACCTGCCGTATTTTCCGGATAAGATAGAAGGTCAACAATATCGCTGGCGTGGTCAATATCTTCTATGTGAGATAAGACCTCTACTTTTTTCTCCGAAGATAAGTCCGCAATAATGTCAGCGGCATCATCTGAATCGAGGTTTTCGATAAGTTCCTCGGCAATTTCCTGAGAAGATAGGTCTTCTAAAACCGTTTCACGGCTATCCTCATCAAGTTCAATAAGGATTTCTGCAGAGTCTTCATCTTCAAAAAGTTCAAATATGATTTTCCCATAGTCGTCATTGAGCTCTTCGATAAGTTCGGCGATGTCTACATTGTGTAATTCCGAAAGTTCAGTCTTTACCAACTTATATTCCTGGCGATCGAGCTTTTCGGTAATTTCACGGAGAAATTCTTTTGTTAATTCAAACTTCATGGCTGTATGCTTTCAAGCTGGTTTGTAAGGTACACAAAATCTTCAACTGATAATCTTTCGGCTCTTAGCGTGAGGAGTGGGTCGTCGAAACCGCTTTTTCCAATCAGCGGTTTGAGGGAATTTCGAAGGGTTTTTCTTCGTTGACTAAAAGATTGTTTTACCACTTGTTTGAAGAATTTTTCGTTACAATCAAGTTTATTTTTATTGTTTCTTCTTAATCGAATTACACCGGATTTTACCCTTGGTGGTGGATCAAAAACGTCTTCATTTACCGTAAAAAGGTATTCGATATCGTAGTAGGCTTGAAGTAAAACAGAGATGATCCCATACTTCTTGTTTCCGGGGCCACTGGCAACACGCTCGGCAACTTCCTTTTGGAACATTCCAACTACTTCGGGAATTTGATCTTTGTAATCCAGAGCCTTAAATAGAATTTGCGAGGATATATTGTAAGGGAAATTCCCAATAAGTGCGAAAGAGTCTTCGGTTATTTTTTTTAGATCGAGTTGTAGGAAGTCGGTAGAATGGATTCTTTGGCTTAACTGAGGGTATTCAGCTTGTAGGTAAAGGACCGATTCGCGATCGAGTTCAATGACATGCGTTGTAAAGTCTTTGGGTAAAAGGTATTGTGTTAACACGCCCATTCCCGGCCCAACTTCAATAACGTCTTTATATCCGTCACCACTTAAACCATCGGCAATAGCCCTGGCAATGGAAAGGTCTTTTAAAAAGTGTTGACCCAGGTGTTTTTTTGCACGTACTTTTTTCATTTTAGAATTCACTTATAACTTCAAGTAAGGTACGGAAAGCAACAAACTTACCTTGATATTTTTTCGCATATTCTCGTTGTAATTGTGGGGCAAATTTCACTTGATATTCATCGAGTTTAGCTTTGCTTTCGCATGAATATTGAATGGAATAAGTGATACCTCCCATTTGCTCTTCTACCAATACCCTACTCATCTTTGCCGAGACAAACATCCCGGTATTCATTACCTCGGGAATATGTGTTTTTTTCATCCATGCAAGCCATTCTTGCTGAATAGATTCTTCGATGTTAACCGTAACGTTGTAGATGATCATGTTTATTCTCCCCTTAATGTTCGATAGCGTTTTCTTGATTCCGACAGGTAAAAACTATCTTGATGGTTGCTTATGATGTCTTGGTAAAGTTCGGATGCTTTTTCGGTATTCTTGAAATAATTTTCTTGCAACTGAGCTTGTGCAAATTTAGCATCATCAGCTAATATATCGAAAGAAAAGAAGCTAATAATCTGATTGAGCAGTTCGCTGGCATCTTCCATTTTTCCTTGTTTCATTTTTATGTCGTATTGTCGGAATAAAGCTTCGTCTACTAGGCTATGACCGTGGTATTCTATCACGATGGTATCCAGGGCTTTGTATGCCTCGTTGAGTTTATTTTGATAGATCAACAGATCGGCTCGTGAAAAAATTTCCATGGTTGCCGTGGTGGTATCTAAATTCAAATTGTCTTGAATCAATAGTGACAACTCCATGGCATTATTGGCAATTAATTTTGAAGTTGATTTTTTGAGAACGTCCAATTGTGCTTGTGCCCAGTCGAAATCACCTTGATAATACGATATTTTTGCTCTTCTAAATTTTGCTTCGTGTCCCAGAACATCGTGTTTGTAAGCTTTGTCGACTTGAGAATAAGATAGAATGGCATCCCAAATTTCGTTTTGCAGAAGTAGTATGTCTGCATAAATAAGTTTACAGGCTGCAATATTTTCCGGTTTGGCTGTTGTTATTGTTAAAGCTTCTTGTATTGTTTTCGAGGCTTTATCAATATTATGCAGTCTAAAAGCCTGAATTTGTGCTAAATCTCGAATAAGAAGTATCGTAGAACTTGTTTTTCCGAGCTTGTTTAAAATTTCATTATAATCTGCTTCCAGATTGAACCAGTTTTCTTGTGTAGATTCTGATGAAGACTCTAACAACTCTTTTTTAACGCTTATCAAGGCTAACTGTGCATCCAGGTAGTAGTTGGAAGAGGGGCCCAATTCTATGATGTAGTCATAGCAGCGAATAGCGATATCAAAAGTTTTATTTTTTCTACATATTGAAGCTAACTCAAAGACTTTTTTCTGATTTAGACTGAATTTTTGGTCCATGGATTTTTCCTGGTCAAAAGCAGCTTCAAAGTTTTTTTCCTGGATAAATAGCCAAATGAGTAATTCGGCCATATTTTTATCGCTTGATTGCTGTACTTTTTCTATGAGTATTCCTTTTAGCCGTTGATTGTTTTCGTTTTCGGAATCCTTACTAATCGTTCTACTTAAAATTGTTTTTACACTTTGCAGATAAGCTTTATTGTTAACGACAAGTTCGAGGTAAGTTTTGTACATCATTTCTATATTGTCCAATTGGCCGTAAATACGTGCTAATTGAAATCTATAGGAACTTTTTGATGGATTACGCAGACCAATTTCGTAGGCTTTAACGGCGAGGTCTAAATACCCGTATTTGGTGAGTTTGTTAGCAGTTATGCTTACATATTGATCATTCAATCCCAATTGTTTAAATATCTCGTCGAATTTATTTTTTGCTTTTTTATCTTCGTTTTTTAGGGTGTGTATATGAGCATAGTCGACAAGAATAGAGGTGTTTTTGCCATATCTTTTACTATGTTTTTTTACCAACCTTTCTGCCTCAGTAATATTGTTGAGAGCTAAATAGCAGTCAAGTAAATTATGGTAATAATTAGACGATTTATAGGTGTGATAAAGATTGCTGTATAGTTGACTGGCTTTCGTGTAACTCCCGGCTTTAAAGAATTGATTTGCCAATTGGGCATCGCCGCCTTTTTGTGCAAAGATCACAAGAGTAAAGCAAAGGCAAATGAAAAGGAGTGTTATTTTATTTTTCAATTGGTTTTGCATAGCGACTTTGTAAAGCGTCTAATTGAGTTAAAATACCTTGAAGTTTAAATTCCAGTGAGTCGAAATTATTTAGGCTTTCGACGTATGTTTTGTGTAGTTTTTTAGTTAAAATATTTAGTTCGGCAAGTGCTTTTTGTTCGGCTATAAAATAGGTGTTGAACTGTTCTTTATTGAGATGTCTGTGTACCAGATCTTCTTTTAGTGCCTGAATTTGAGATTTCGAATAATTGAATTCTTTTTTTAATGAATCTGTTTGTTCATTAAAACCATTCAGACCGGTAGAAATTTTCCGGTAGGCTAATTTTTCGTGGTGTAGCCATTGTTTTTGAAAATCGTTTAAACCCGGACTATCAAACAAGTGTATGCGTTCTTTGGCTTTTTGCACACAAGAGTTGATTTTAGCCGTATCCATATGGTCTATAAGTTTTTGTTGATGAACCAATACAGAGTCGAGAAGTGTTGTGTATTTCACTTCTTTATTGATGTTTATTTCCTGACAGGAAGCAAATAGAATCGCTAGGATTGATATGTAAAAAAAGTGTTTAAACATGATAAAAAAAACCGGAGGCTTTGCTCCGGTTAAGTTATTAGATTTTATTGAATCCACAATAAGGAACCAGCACTTCAGGAATGTTAATTCCATCGGCATCCTGATAGTTTTCTATTAGGGCAGCCAAAATTCTTGGAAGTGCCAGAGAAGAGCCGTTTAAGCTATGACAAAGTTTGGTTTTTTTGTCTTCGTCACGGTAGCGTAATTTCAGTCTGTTGGTTTGGTAACTCTCAAAATTAGAAACCGAACTTACTTCCAACCACTTGTCTTGTGCTGTAGAGTAAACTTCGAAATCGTAAGTTAGGGAAGAGGTGAAACTAATGTCACCACCACACAATTTAAGAATTCTAAATGGCAAGCCAAGTTCGCGTAAAATTCCCGCAACATGTTCTACCATGGAATCTAAAGTCTTGTATGACTCGTCCGGGTGCTGAATTTGAACGATCTCAACTTTGTCAAATTGGTGTAAACGGTTTAATCCTCTAACGTCTTTCCCATAAGAACCGGCCTCTCTACGGAAACAAGGGGTGTAGGCAGTACATTTTACAGGTAAGTCTTCTTTTTTCAGAATGACATCTCTAAAGATATTTGTTACCGGAACTTCGGCTGTAGGAATAAGGTATAAGTTATCTTCTGTAACATGGTACATCTGCCCCTCTTTGTCAGGCAATTGCCCTGTACCGAAACCTGAAGCTTCGTTTACCATATGTGGAGGCATTACTTCTTCGTAACCCGCCTTAATATTCTTGTCTAAGAAATAGTTGATTAAAGCACGTTGTAGTTTTGCACCTTTACCACGATAAACAGGGAATCCTGCTCCGGTTATTTTAACGCCTAATTCGAAGTCGATAATGTTTTTTTCAGCTACGAGTTCCCAGTGAGGTTTTGCATAATCACCCAAATCAGGGATTTCACCTTCTTGACTTATCACCTTATTGTCCTCTTCGGAGTTTCCTGCAGGAACGGATTCATGCGGAATGTTAGGGATTTGTACAAGCTTGTCGTGTAGGGTGTTTTGCGTATCGGAAAGTAGTTGACTTAATTGCTTTGATTTTTCTTTTAAGTCAGCAGTTTCTGCTTTTTTAGCGTTGGCCTCGTCTACATTCCCGGACTTGTATAGCATACCGATCTCTTTCGATAGCTTATTCGATTCTGCAAGACTGTCATCGTGTTCAGCCTGCGTCTTACGTCTTTTTTCGTCTAATGAAATTAGCTCATCGATGATGTCTTTTGCATCGAAGTTTTTTATCGCTAATTTTTGGATGACTTCGTTCCTATGCTCTCTGATATACGCAACTTGTAACATGTTCTGTTGTTTAGGCAAACAAAAATAAGATATTACAAGGAAACTGGTTGCAAGCAGTGGCGAAAGTTTATTTGTTAATGACTAATGATTAATTAATAATGATTAATCGTTAGACTGCTTTCCGATACCTATCGGGATGGGCACAGGTTATTGTCATGTAATCATGCAGTTTCGTCCCGTCCGGATAATTATCGGGATATGGGGACATAATGACTACATACATGAATCTATTATACAGATCACCATAAAGGGTGGATTATGTTTAAGAAGTTGCAGAGGACGTAGTTTTTGCTTCTACCAATTTTTTATTCATGGATTTATCTTCTGTTTTTACTCTTTTATAAAATAGAGTTCCATTCCAGAAGAGTAATAGTAAGAAATAAATAATTTCAAACACTCCGGAACTAGGGAATGGTAATAACAATAATGAGCATAGTAACATTAATGAGCCAATGACCATCGAAAACATTCCTTTGCGGACGTATTTTGAAGAGCGGATGAATCCAAAGCAGAAAATAAATAAGTTGTATGTTAAAAAGAAAGTAGATGCTGATGTTCTGTGAAGCAATGAGTTATCCATGGACACAATAGCTGTTAAACAAAGTGCAACAAAAGAAATGGACAAGAGAATGTGCAAGACTTTTAGGTTACCGGGTTTTTTAAAATAATGAGGTAAAGACTTTTTTGAATTTAAATAAATGGCAAATGCAATAATTATCAGCGAAGCGTTCCAATACCAGGCAGTAAGTTCAGCAACCCCAAAATAAGAAAGTGGTTTTGTTATCGGATTAAAGTCGGGAATCATATACCAACAAACCAAAGGAGATATTATTCCTAGAGATAGTGAAATCCCCAGATAAATCCTTCTCCAAAAACGCGCTTGAATAATTCCCATTTTTCTATTGTTTTAATTATCAATAAGATAGTATAATAGTATAGTGAAAAATATTGAATTTAACAAGCATTATGAGTGCTTTTATGGGATGGGCTTTGAAGGTGTTTTGCGTGGTTTTGGTATTATGAATTTATATTTAGTTTAAATCCTACTCCTCTAATATTTTCAATAGATATATTCTCATCGTCTTTTAAGTATTTACGGAGCCTGGAAATAAAAACATCTAAACTTCTTCCGAGAAAATAGTCGTTTTTCCCCCAAAGATTAATGAGAATGTTTTCCCGTTTAATAATTGTATTTTCTTTTTGAGTGAGAAGTGATAAAAGTTTTGCTTCTTTTAAGGTTAGTTGTCTTTCCTTTTCTCCAAAACACAGTTTTTGCTCCTTTACATCTAAATGGTAGCAACCTATTTTGTAGGAATCATGAAGCTCTTTACTTATTTCTTTACGTCTTAAAAAAATCTCTATTTTAAGGCACAGTTCTTCGATATTAAAAGGTTTTGTGAGATAATCGTCGCCACCCAGTTTTAAACCTTCTATTTTATCTTCTTGCATAGAACGGGCAGTAAGGAAAATGATAGGAATGTGTTTGTTTTCTGTTCTAATTTTTTTGGCCAGTTCAAAACCGTCCATTTCCGGAAGCATCACATCAAAAATACAAAGATCGAAAATATGCTTTTTAAATATGCGATATGCTTCTTTGCCATTATCGCAATAAATAACTTCGTAATCACGTTTTTCAAGTTGATCACGCGTTACGAAACTTAAACTTAAGTCATCTTCTACGTATAAAATTTTGGCCATTTTTATCGCTTAATTTCGAAAAGGATACTTGTACCTTCTCCTATTTTACTTTTGATATTCCACTGCCAGTGGTGAGCTTTACAAACTTGATTTACATAATACAGACCTAAACCAAACCCTTTTACATTATGAATTCTTCCGGTTGGAACCCGATAGAACTTTTTTTTCACTTCGAGAATGTGCTCTTGAGCAATACCAATTCCATTGTCTGAAACCTTTAAGCACAAAAACCTTTCCATTTCTGAAGTTTCAATAAATATTTTTGGTTTTGCACTTGTATATTTTAAGCTATTATCAATAATGTTATAAAGAATATTGGTTAAATGGAGTTTATCACAATCGATAATATCATCTGTGGCAATCAGATTTGTTTTTACGCTTCCCCCTCTTTTTTTAATTTTAAGATTAACACTGTTAACTATAGATCTTATGGATTCATGTAAGCTTATTTCTTCTTTTTTTAATTCTATACTTCCCCTTTCTATTTCAGCTACTTGCAGCACTTTTTCTACTTGCCTGTTCAGTCGTTCATTTTGCTCTTTTATAATTTGAGAATAGTTGCTTAAATTTTTTTCTTTTTTTATTTGCTCATCTTGAAGCAAGGCATCTGAAGCTATTAGGATTGTTGAAATGGGTGTTTTAAATTCATGTGTCATATTATTAATAAAATCCTTTTGGAGTTCAGATAAACGTTTTTGGCGAAGGATAATATTTAGTGCATATACGAAGAACAATACGGTAAGAAGTAATAAGCAAGAGAAGAAAACCCACAATTTATTCCCCGCCATCAAATAAGAGGTTTGTTTTGGAAAGTTTACCCCGAAATAATAAATGAATTCATCGTATTTAGGAAGATCACCTACACTAATTTTACTTTTATTTTTTTGAAAAGAGACGTATTCTCCGTAAACCATTTTTTCGCTGGAGCAATCGTAAATTGCATACTCGTAATCCGTTTGAATATTCATCTTTCCAAACTCGTTGCGCAAATACAATTCTAAAATATTTGCATCTATGGCCTCCCTAATATTTACAATATAATAGTCGGAAGAGATTTGCTTTACCGGGTTTGCTACGGGGAAATCCATTTTATTGTACTCTGAAATTCGTTCTGCAACTCTTCTTAAGGATATAAATACATCTTCTTGAAATTGTTTTTGTTGAAGGTTTAAAGCCTGATTGATCCAGTAAATTTGAACACTTATAATTCCTGCTATAGCAATACTACCTAAAATAGCAATATTTCGAATGGCGCGATTTTTCATCTTATAAAAGTACTTAAATAACTCGACAATTTATTTGGGCAAACAGCTTGCTTCAGCGGTTTGACTTAGAAAAAAAGTCTCCTGCACTGCAGGAGACTTTTTATGTGATGTTCAGGGTTCTATTTTATCAGATATACATGATAGTTTTCAAATTTCCAGATGTTTTTCAGTTTTCAACGTTTAAACAATTTTTTATTTGAATGCATTAAATCCGGTAACATCCATGCCGGTAATCAGTAAGTGTATGTCGTGAGTACCTTCGTAAGTAACTACAGATTCAAGGTTCATCATATGACGCATAATTGGGTATTCACCTGTAATCCCCATACCTCCTAACATTTGACGTGCATCTCTGGCAATGGCCATTGCCATATCAACATTATTTCTTTTAGCCATAGAAATTTGTGCCGAAGTTGCACGACCGTCATTACGCAACTGTCCTAAACGAAAAGTTAATAATTGAGCTTTAGTGATCTCTGTAATCATTTCAGCTAATTTCTTTTGTTGCAATTGGAATGCACCGATCGGTTTGTCGAATTGGATGCGCTCTTTAGAGTAACGCAACGCGGTATCGTAACAATCCATGGCAGCACCAATTGCACCCCAGGCGATACCAAAACGAGCAGAATCTAAACATCCCAGTGGAGCTCCTAAGCCACTTTTATTTGGGAGTAGATTTTCTTTGGGAACCTTTACATTGTCGAACACTAATTCGCCAGTGGCCGATGCACGAAGCGACCATTTATTGTGAGTTTCAGGAGTGCTGAAGCCTTCCATTCCCCGTTCAACAATTAAACCGTGAATTCTATCTTTCTCACTCTTTGCCCATACGATAGCGATATCTGAAAAGGGAGCGTTAGAGATCCACATTTTAGCACCGTTTAAAAGGTAGTGGTCTCCCAGATCTTTGAAATTAGTTTCCATGCCACCCGGATTAGATCCGTGGTTTGGTTCTGTTAAACCGAAGCAACCGAGATGTTCACCGCTGGCTAATTTTGGAAGGTATTTTTTTCTTTGCTCTTCGTTTCCATATTTGTAAATAGGGTACATGACTAATGAAGATTGTACGGAAGCTGTAGAACGAACTCCGGAGTCTCCTCTTTCCAATTCTTGCATAATTAAACCGTAAGAGATTTGGTCTAGTCCGGCACCACCATATTCCTCGGGAATATAAGGGCCAAAAGCCCCAATTTCGCCTAATCCGGAAACGATTTGTTTAGGAAATTCTGCCTTTTGGCAGGCCTCCTCAATAATAGGTGATACCGAGCGCTTAACCCAATCGCGGGCTGCATCACGTACCATTATATGTTCTTCGTTAAGTAAGTCGTCTAAATTGTAATAATCCGGAGCTTGAAACAGATCTGTAGTCATAGCTTTTTTTTAAGTTTGATCGTAAAGTATTAATTTGTTCTAATTATAAATTCTCTACGAATGTAATAATTTGATTGTTTTTATTTAAACAATTTGTATTTAAAATATATTGTAGATTAGTTCGTCGGAATAAATTTTAACCCTCAAAATAATAATAGATCTTTTAGACTCTTTTTTTTAGATTTGTTAAAAAGTACGGAATGATCGAGATACTTAGAGAACCGCCCCAATCTACTTTGGCTTTAATCCTTTTTTTGGTGATTGTTTTCATTTATATTTTTTTATACAATGATGATTCTCGTCGATTCCGGTACTTTTTTCTTTCTGTTTTTAATAAACAATATCAGGTAAATTATGGGCGTCAAAGTAAAGTGTCTGAGCACTTTATGGTTCTACTGTCTTTGTCATCGTTATTGTCGGCTTCCTTTTTGCTCTCTATGTATTTAGAATACTGTTCAGAGTACAATACTTACTCCTTGTTATTTTTGTATTCGGGCTTTATTATATTTTCTTTCTTATTGATTAAATGGTCAGCTCTTTTTGTTTTGTCTTTACTTTTCAGGCAGCATAAATTGTTTCAGGAATTTAGTTTGTTGTCTGTACGGTATGCGAATTTATTCTTTAGTCCAATTGTATTTGCTACGATCTATATGTATCTTATTGAAGCTCACAGTCAAAATAGTTTAAGCCTTTTATTATCAATTGCTTTAGCCTTATTAGTACTTGCTAAGATGAAGGTTCTTATTCATATGAGAAAAGGGGGCGGCTTGGGAGGTTTATATATTATTTTGTATCTTTGCACTTTCGAAATAGTACCGTTTTTATGGTTACTTATCGGTTTGAATTGTTGATTAACAGTTGTTTTTGTTACTGTTATATTTGAAGAGAGAACCCCTTAAATGATTGAAGATTTGAAAGTAAAAACTATTCTTGTTTCGCAGCCAGAGCCTAAGAGTGATGCCTCACCATATCATGATTTAGCTCGCAAGCAAAAGGTGAATGTAGATTTTCGCCCTTTTATACATGTTGAAGGAGTTTCTGCAGCTGATGTACGTCAGCAGAAAGTTTCTTTTACAGATCACACCGCGGTTATTTTAACAAGTCGTAATGCAGTAGATCATTATTTTCGTGTATGTGAAGAAATGCGTTTTGAAGTGCCTACAGCAATGAAGTATTTCTGTATGTCAGAGGCGATTGCATTTTATTTACAGAAATATATAACCTACCGTAAAAGAAAAATTTATTACGGCAAACAGCTTTTTGTAGATCTTATTGACACGATTAAAAAGCATAAAACGGAGAATTTTTTATTACCTTCTTCAGATCTTTTAAAGCCTGTAATCCCTCAACTTTTAGAGGATAATAAGATTAATTATACAAGAGCTATTTTGTACAAAACGGTGTGTAGTGATCTTTCAGATTTGGAGGATGTGTTTTATGATATTTTGGTATTCTTTAGCCCTTCAGGCATCAAGTCGTTATTTCAAAACTTCCCGAATTTTATTCAGAACAACACGCGTATTGCAGCGTTTGGGCAAACCACTGTAAAAGCAGTTGCCGAAGCAGGCTTGAAAGTAGATATTGAAGCCCCTTCTGTAAAAGCCCCTTCCATGACGATGGCTCTTGAGCAGTACATTAAGGGTGTGAATAAAAAATAGTTCTGAGATTATTTAATTCAAAGGGCGATTTTATCGCCCTTTTTTATTGAATTTTTCTACATTTACAAAGCTATGCGTCAAACCTTTCACAAAGCGGAAAGATTAAAGAGTAAAATTGTTTTCGGTGAATTAATTGCCGAGGGTAGTTCGGTTAAAAAATATCCTTTTGTACTTGTTTGGAAAAAGGTAGATGTAAATCAAGAGTTTCCTATAAGAATTGCTTTTTCAGTTTCTAAAAAACGTTTTCCTTTAGCGGTTGATAGAAATGAGATGAAACGGAAGATAAGCGAGATTTATCGACTTAACAAAACGAGTTGGTACAATAAACTTAGCGATAATTATGCTGTATTACTCATTTATACGTCCAAGGAAAAGATGAAAAGTGTAGAATTGGAAAATAAACTAATGTTGATTTTTGAACGTTTTATTTCAGATGTTGAGAAGGCTCATTAAAGGCGGGATTATTTTTATGATAAAAGTGTATCAAAGAGTGATTTCACCCTGGACACCTGCTTCTTGTAGATATACGCCAACTTGTTCTGCTTATTCTATAGAAGCTCTTCAAAAACACGGCTTATGGAAAGGTTTTGTGTTGACAATAAAAAGGATCAGTTCTTGCCATCCATGGGGTGGCAATGGGTATGATCCTGTACCTTAAAAATTTTGATTATGAATACAATGTTTAAAAAATTAGCCTTTTGGTCGGCTGTTGGAATCATTTCAATTTCTTCATTTGCCTTTGTTTCCGGTTATTTTGAGGTAAGTAAAAATCTCGACATTTTTACTTCCTTATTTCGTGAAGTAAATATCTATTATGTTGATGAAACGAAGCCTGGAGAAATGATAGAGAAGGCTATAGATTCTATGCTTGAGGATCTGGATCCGTATACGACTTACATACCTGAGTCTGATATTGAAGATTTTCGTTTTCAAACGACCGGACAATATGGTGGTATTGGTGCTATGATCCGCAAGAAGGGGGATTATGTCATTATCGCAGAGCCATACAAAGGATTCCCTGCCGATAATGCGGGGCTTAAAGCGGGAGATAAACTTTTGGAAATTGACGGGAAGTCGGTTAAGGGCAAGTCAATTCAGGATGTAAGTTCCGTCCTTAAGGGGCAACCGGGCGTTGAAGTAAATTTACTTATTGAAAGACCCGGAACAGATAAACCCATCGAAAAAACATTTACACGAGAAGAGGTAAAGGTAAAGTCTATTCCATATATGGGAATGGTGGATGATGGAATTGCATATGTTCGTTTGAGGAGCTTTACCAGGAATTGTGCTAATGAGGTTAAGGAAGCCATTACGCAACTAAAAGATGAAAATGATGTAAAAGGACTGGTGCTCGATCTAAGAAGTAATCCGGGAGGATTGTTAAATGAATCGGTTAGCCTTTGCAATCTTTTTATTGATAAAAATCAGGAAGTAGTGTCTACGAAAGGGAAGATTAAGGATTGGGAAAAATCGTATAAAACATCAAAAGAACCACTTGATAAAGAACTTCCTTTAGTCGTATTGATCAATCAGAGTTCTGCTTCGGCTTCAGAAATTGTTTCGGGAACGATACAGGATCTGGACAGAGGTGTAGTTATTGGAAAAAAGAGTTTTGGTAAAGGCTTGGTACAACAAACACGTAAGCTGAGTTATAATTCTCAATTAAAAGTTACGGTCGCCAAATATTACACGCCTAGCGGGAGATGTATTCAGGCATTGGATTATGCCCATAGAAATGATGATGGTAGTGTGGGTAAAGTGCCTGATTCGCTTAAAACAGCTTTTCAAACGAAAAATGGCAGACCTGTTTATGATGGTGGTGGCGTAGATCCGGATATTGTTGTAAAACGGGAGGCCTACGCAGAAATAGTAGGAAGTTTGATCTCAAAGCAGTTGGTATTTGATTATGCAACGGATTTTGTTCTTGAGAATGATAGCATTGATGCACCGGGAGTCTATCAAATTACAGATTCGTTGTATGAAGGTTTTGTGTCATTCTTATCTGATAAAGATTACGAATATGAAACGCATACCGAGAAAGAGTTGGCTGAATTAATAGAACAGGCAGAGGAAGAATATGCTGATTTTAAAGTAGATCTGGAAGAGCTGCAAAAAAAGCTGTTGAGTTATAAGGAAGATGATATTCACAAATATCAATCCCAAATTTCAGAGTTGATACTAAGTGAATTGATGGCGCGTTACTATTATCAAGAAGGTAGAGTTATTGCTTCTTTGGCAGATGATGATGTGTTGAATGAAGCAATTTCAGTACTACACGATTCTGATCGCTATGAGGCTATTTTATTAGGTAATTTGGATGCTAAATAAGACCAAAGACATTTCATTTTATTATTTTCTTGCATGTACGAGTTTTGTTTTGGGCTTGTTTATGCAAGATTTCTTTAAGGTCCCGCTAACCGGTGGCGTTATCATTTTAGGACTGAGCTGGATCTTCACCTTTGCTTATCAAGAAAAGTTTCAGACCTTATTAAAACAACCTGTAGCCATAGCATTTATATTCTTATATTTTCTCCATCTGTTAAGTATGATCTACACTGAAAACCATGCCGAAGGATGGAATGATCTGCGATTGAAGATCACTCTTTTTTTGTTGCCTCTGTTTATGATGAGTACCCGGTGCATATTGAGAGAGCAGCGCATTTTTCTGTTAAAGTTTTTTGCTGTATTAATGATGCTCATGGCAGCGGTAGACCTGGCTTTATCGATTTCTGAATATCTTGTTAGTGGAAATTCTGATCTGTTTTATTATGCACACCTGGCTCATATTTTAGCTTCGAAACCCCATTACGTTGCCTGGTATTATTCTTTTGCCATATTCATTGCACTTTATCAGATACTTACAGGTAAAAAATGGAGGTATTTATGGCTGTTTGGTTTTGTCCTTTTGTTGATCTCTTTAGTACTGCTTTCAAGTCGGGCATACATCATGGCATTTATCATTGTTTTTAGTATTAGTGTTGTAAAGTGGGCTAAAACGAATGTTATTTCCAGATCGGGCTGGGTAAAAATACTGTTCGCTTCTTCTATGTTTATCGGAGCATTGTTTCTAATTCCTAAAACAAATTCCCGTATCAATGATGGTATTGTTGAGTTACAAAAATTATTGGGGAGCGATACACATAAACAAACAAATACAAGAGTGTACTTGTGGAAATATGGTGCAAGGTTAATTGCTGAGAAACCGCTTTTGGGCTATGGAGTGGGTGATGCAAAATCGGAATTGAATAGAGCCTTAAAAGACTGTGATGCTGAGTTTTGGAATGGAGAAAGGAATGTACCTATCTATGAAAAAAACCATAATTTTCATAATCAGTATTTACAAACCTGGGCTGAAGTGGGTGTTTTAGGATTTCTGCTTTTAATTTTCCTGATGATAAGACCTTTTTTCCTCAAAGATCAACATCCACTATTTTTGATTTTCTTAGGATTAACAATCATAGGTTTTATTACGGAAAGTATGCTCGAAAGACAGGCAGGTGTTGTGTTCATTGCTTTTATGTACCCTTTATTGTCGGGGCTAAAAAAGAAGACAGAATCACCTTAAAGTACTTTAGACACTTTAAGTACTTTTCTCTACTCTTGCACAAATACTCTTTTTACTCTTTGGGATACATTTGTTAAGACCTCATAGGGAATGGTTTGAAGATTTTTTGCCAGATCAAGAATATGTTTTTGCGTATTCCATACAATTACTTCATCGCCTTCCTGAGCCTCTATGAGGCTAATATCTACCATGCACATATCCATACAGATATTACCAATAATACTCGCTTTTTTGCCATTAATAAAAACCTGACCTTTTCCATTGCTCAAAGCTCTGTTTAAGCCATCGGCATAACCGATAGGGATAATGGCAATGCGAATTGTTTCGTCTGCATAGTAAGCCCGGTTGTAACCAACACTTTCTCCGGCAGGGACTTCTTTAATCTGGGAGATCATTGATTTTAAAGAGCTGCAGTTTTGAAGATTTTCATCGCCTATGCCGTACAATCCAATTCCCAGTCGTACCATGTCAAATTGAGCTTCAGGGTAGTTGGTTATTCCTGAAGAATTGAGGATATGTTTTAAGAACGGGCTTTCAATTTTAGATTCTATTTCACTGCAAATGGAGGTAAATTCATCTATTTGAATGGTCGTAAAGTTTTTGTCTTCGATATTTTCACTACTTGCCAAATGGCTAAAAACGGAGGCAATGTGAATCTCTTTGTGTTGGGAGATCCAGGAAATAAGCTTGTTAACCTCTGTACTTTCGAAACCTAATCTTCGCATTCCCGTGTCTACTTTTAGGTGGATCGGGTAATTGCTTAGGTTCAATTTTTTTAATTCGTGTTGTAATGCTTTAAGTTGTCTGAAACTGTAGATTTCAGGTTCCAGATTGTGGTCTATGAGTTGTTTAAACTGAGTGCCATCCGGATTGAGCACCATGATAGGTGTTTGAATGCCTTTTTTACGAAGAGCAATACCTTCATCTACGTATGCGACAGCTAAATAATCGGCATTGTGGTATTCTAAATGGTGTGCAATTTCATAAGAGCCGGTTCCGTAAGAAAAGGCTTTTACCATTACCATCACTTTGGTTTCTTTTTTTAGCAGGCCTTTGTAGTAGTGGAAGTTTTCAGAAAGGGCATTTAGGTTAACCTCTAATACCGTTTCATGAATTTTTTGTTCCAGAATTTCAGCAATTTTTTCAAATTGAAATCTTCGAGCACCTTTAAGTAATATGGCTGAGTTACTTAGGTCAAAATCATTGGTGTTTTGTATGAACTCATCCGTACTTTTGTAGCAGGTACAATTCGAAAACATTGCTTGGTAGTCTGTGAAGTTGGTTCCAATTCCGATGACTTGTTCAACTTCGTAGCTATCCAGAAGGTTCATCAATTTAGGGAATAGTTCTGCCTTAGGAATACCGGTTTCATCTAAGTCAGAAAGGATAGCAACTTTTTTAGCATTTCCACTTTGTTGGTGTAGGAAATCGAGTGCTATTTTAAGTGAATCGATATCCGAACTGTAAGCATCGTTTATCAACAAACTATTTCCTTTTGCTTCTTTCAGTTCCAGGCGCATAGCCAGTGATTGTAACTGGTTTAGACTGTTTTGTATTTCTTTGTCACGAATGTTTAGCGAGATTAAAGTACAGATAAGATGCAGGCAATTTTCAATAGAAGCTTCATCGTTAAATGGAATCGTAAATGATTTCTCAGTCTCCTTGTGAATAAGAGTCAGAATCGATTTGTCAGCTTTCTGATTGATGCTTTTCACATACAAAAAAGCAGTATCATCTTGTTTTGACCAGGCAATCAATTCAGTGGTATTTTCAAGGGAAATTACATCGTGAATTTTTTTATGATCTTTACAGTAGATAATCTTTTCAGCTGCAGAAAAGAGTTTTAATTTTTCTTTGATCTTTTCTTCTAAGGAATTGAAATTCTCGGAATGTGCCTGACCGATATTGGTGAAGATCCCAAGGCTTGGTTGAATGATATTTTGAAGTTTTTCCATTTCTCCTTTTTGAGAAATTCCCGCTTCAAAAACGCCTATTTCATCTCCGGAACTTAGTCCTAAAACCGATATGCTTACCCCCACCTGGGAGTTGTAGCTTTTTGGGTTTTTACAGATTTTGTACTGGTTTTGCAGGCAGATGCTTAACCACTCTTTAACAATGGTTTTCCCATTACTACCTGTAATTCCTATGATAGGGATCTGAAATTGTGATCGATGATTTCGTGCAATATTTTGAAAAGCTTCAAGGCTGTCATTTGTCAACAGGAAATTTGCCTGTGGGAAATCGGAGGTCTTAAAATCAGCATTGCTAATTAAGAAATTTCGGAAGCCTTTTTTATAAAGTTCTTCAATAAATTGGTGTCCGTCGTGATGAGGGCCTTGAATAGCTACAAAAAGATGATGACTAAAATGTTTCGCTTTTCTACTATCAATGATTACCTGATGAATAAGTTCGTCAGGAGAAACACCCTTAAATTGGGCATTGCAAAAATTTGCTAATTGTTGGATGGTGTAGGAAAAGCTAGTCATTAATTATGAATTCTTCTTTACAAAACAAAAGCGACATAAGGCCTCGTATTCTTTTTGTTCTCCTAAATGTACTAAATCTTTTGAAGCTGTAATTCTGTTTGAATGCATTGCCAAATCGCCACAATCCACACAAATGGCGTGAACTTTAGATATGTATTCGGCAGTAGCCATTAAATTTGGAATGGGGCCAAAAGGATTGCCAAGATAATCCATATCAAGTCCGGCAACAATGACTCGAACGCCTCTGTTTGCAAGTGCTGAGCAAACTGCGGGTAGTTCATCGTCGAAAAATTGAGCCTCATCAATCCCAATAACATCTACATCGTTAGCTAACAGTAAAATGTTAGCTGATGAAGGTACTGGCGTAGAGTGCACTTCATTTGAGTCGTGTGAAACTACTTTCTCTTCATCGTAACGAACGTCAAT
>Ga0207964_1000225_pt1 | contig 17908 bp, 14 predicted proteins | sample Knorr_S23_td_250_FD_185608 | JGI IMG/M metagenome (GOLD analysis project Ga0207964, IMG submission 185608) | Marine microbial communities from Southern Atlantic Ocean transect - Knorr_S23_td_250_ad_251m_LV_A (SPAdes) (version 2) | ecosystem: Environmental > Aquatic > Marine > Oceanic | place...
AGTAATAACGGTAACCAGTGCTGGAAGTAGTACTAGTAAGCTAGTTTCGGTAGCCAAAAGAAATCTCCTCGATGGATTGCAGGTTTATGAAGGGCTAGATTATTTTTAGTCTAAATATACTCTTTAATGTCACCCATGTCATGCGACATGCTCACTAAAACATTATTTCGTTAAATGCTGCTTTTCAATTAAGTTTCTAATCCAGAGTTGCTTTTGCATAGTAACAGTACTCTCAATAGTAATTGAGGAACGGTACGGTTAAGTTCGCTAACGGTGAAAATCTGACAATTATTAGTATCAGTAGACGTGGTTATATTGTAGTGAAATGAGCAGTTAAAGGTAACTTATTTTGATCGTAGTGTAGTGTCATATAGTTGGCTCAAAACCTAAAAAAAACTTCAAAATCAATAATTTACCGGCCGTTGAGCAGTTTAATATAGCGACAAATAAATGTTTACCTTGCAGCCCCCTAGGCTTATAATGCACCGCTTACTTTTTAAACCCTAATGTGTAGTCTCTTGTTGAGCATACTGAGGTAAGCGGTCTTTATGTTACGAATCTCTAACGAAGCACTAACCTTTGACGACGTTTTACTCGTCCCTGGGTATTCTGACGTCACCGCTAAAGACGTTACTACTCAGAGTCAATTGACTCGCAACATCACCATGAACATTCCGCTCGTTTCTGCGGCAATGGATACAGTCACCGAATCTCAGCTAGCCATCGCGATAGCACAAGAAGGTGGTGTGGGTATTGTTCATAAGAGCATGACCATAGAAGACCAAGCTAAAGAAGTATGGGCTGTTAAAAAATATGAGAGTGGCGTTGTAAAAGATCCTTTCACCATTGAAGCTTCGGCAACATTGGAACAACTGCATGAACTGACGGTAGCCAATAACATTTCTGGTGTGCCAATTCTCGATAAGGGTAACCTCGTAGGTATAGTGACTCGGCGCGATGTGCGTTTTGCCACTGATATGAGTGCCTCTGTAACCTCTGTCATGACACCAAAAGACCAACTGGTTACCGTAAAAGAGGGAGCCGGAGCTGATGAAGTACGAGCGCTCCTTCACAAGCATAGAATTGAAAAAGTATTAGTCATCAATGATGCCTTTGAACTCAAAGGACTTATCACCGTGACTGATATCGACAAAGCCGAACAATATCCTGATGCATGTAAAGATGACCAAGGCCGACTCATTGTTGGCGCCTCGGTGAGTGTAGGCGAAGGGACTGATGAGCGAGTAGCTGCTCTTGTTCACGCCAATGTCGATGTGCTAGTTGTTGATACAGCACACGGTCACTCATTGAACGTATTAAATCGCGTCAAGTGGATTAAGAAAAACTTCCCTGATGTGCAGGTTATTGGCGGAAATGTGGCCACTGGTGCAGGTGCAAAGGCTCTGGTGGATGCAGGAGCAGACGGTGTAAAGGTCGGTATAGGCCCAGGCTCAATTTGTACCACTCGCATTGTGACGGGTATAGGAGTTCCTCAGGTAACGGCCATTGCAGAAGCCGTAGCTGCTTTAAAAGGGACCGGGGTTCCGGTGATTGCTGATGGTGGTATTCGTTATTCTGGTGATATGGCAAAAGCTATAGTTGCCGGCGCTAGCGCAGTGATGATGGGCTCAATGTTGGCAGGTACAGAAGAAGCACCGGGTGAGATAGAGATGTTCCAAGGTCGATCCTATAAGAATTATCGTGGAATGGGCTCCTTAGGTGCCATGGCTCATAACCAAGGATCTAGTGATCGTTACTTCCAAGATGCCAGCGCTGTTGAGAAATTAGTGCCAGAGGGGATCGAAGGGCGAGTACCTTACAAAGGTCCTGTAGCGAATATTATCCACCAGATGATGGGTGGTCTTCGGTCAGCTATGGGATACACCGGTTGCACAACTATCGAACAGATGAGAACTGAACCTGAGTTTGTCAGGGTGACTTCCGCAGGAATGGGCGAGAGCCATGTTCATGATGTTCAAATTACTAAAGAGGCACCTAACTACCCAGCGGGTGGCCGATAATTAGGTCAGCGTTAGTGCGTAATTAATTAGGATTTATTGGAGGGCTGGGCTGGTGAGCTTAGCCCTTTTACTTTAAGGTCAACAAATGACAGATTTACATTCGCAAAAGATACTTATTCTTGATTTTGGTTCTCAATACACCCAATTAATTGCTCGTCGTATACGAGAAATTGGTGTCTTCTCTGAGATAAGGGCATGGGATATTACCGAGCAAGAAATTCGTGAATTCGACCCCCAAGGGATAATTCTTTCTGGAGGACCTGAGTCAGTTACTGGAGGCGCAAGTGCACCAAGAGCGCCAGATTGCGTGTTTACCATGGGATTGCCCATATTAGGAATATGCTACGGTATGCAGACTATGGCCGGTCAGCTAGGTGGCAAGGTTGATACATCAGATATACGCGAATTCGGCTATGCCCAAGTAAAGTTAGAGGGAGAGTCCTCTCTGCTTCGTGAGATTGCAGATCATACAGACAATGACGGCGAGTCATTGCTTGATGTATGGATGAGCCATGGCGACAAAGTAGTTGCCATGCCCGAAGGCTTCAGCTTAATGGCCTCAACGCCGTCCTGTCCTATTGCCGGAATGGTGCATGAGGAAAAGCGATTTTATGGTATTCAGTTCCACCCTGAGGTCACCCACACACTCCAAGGCGAGGCTATTTTTAAGCGCTTTGCGTTAGAAATTTGCGGTTGTGAACCGCTATGGACTGCCGCCGCTATTATCGAAGATCAGATAGCTCGTGTTAAAGCACAAGTGGGGGATAATCATGTGTTACTGGGCCTCTCAGGGGGTGTTGACTCCTCTGTGGTTGCGGCCTTACTGCATAAGGCTATAGGTGATCAATTGACCTGCGTATTTGTTGATAACGGATTACTACGCAAAAATGAAGGCGAAATGGTCATGGAGATGTTCGCCAAAAATATGGGTGTTAAAGTCATTCGTGCCAATGCACAAGAAAAATTTCTCAATGGCCTAGTTGGCGTGAGCGATCCAGAAGCCAAACGTAAAGTGATTGGCAATACCTTTATCGATGTGTTCGATGAAGAGTCTCAGAAAATCGATAATGTTAAATTCTTAGCCCAAGGCACTATCTATCCCGATGTTATTGAGTCTGCCGCTTCCAAAACCGGCAAAGCGCATGTGATTAAATCCCACCATAATGTCGGTGGTCTCCCCGATGATATGGCACTGGCGCTAGTTGAGCCACTGCGCGAACTGTTTAAAGACGAAGTGCGTAAGATTGGTGTTGAGCTGGGCCTTCCATACGATATGGTTTACCGCCACCCGTTCCCAGGCCCCGGTCTTGGTGTACGAATTCTTGGCGAAGTAAAAAAAGAGTATGCGGACATCCTTCGCGAGGCCGACGCTATCTTCATCGAAGAGTTACACAACTCTGGTTGGTACCATAAAACCAGCCAGGCCTTTGCTGTATTTCTGCCTATTAAGTCAGTGGGTGTGGTGGGTGATGCGCGCCGCTATGAATGGGTGATTGCCCTGCGCGCGGTAGAGACTATCGACTTTATGACAGCCCGTTGGGCGCATTTGCCTTATGAGCTGTTAGAGAAAGTATCTAATCGCATTATCAACGAGATCACCGAGGTTTCTCGGGTGACTTACGATGTGTCGAGTAAGCCGCCAGCTACTATAGAGTGGGAATGAGATGAAATCATGGTTACTCCAATAATAATTCTTTTAATTCTCTCTTCTCCATTAGGGATTGCCTTTTGCTATTCACGTTTAAAGAGCATTCCTCTAGATATAAATAAATATGCTTCTTGGGGCTTAGGGCTAGCATTTATATTTTTCTTTATTGGACATATTGCACAAACGGATGGAATGGTTGAAATGCTCCCTCCGCAGGTACCGTTCAAGGTTGCATTGATATATTTAACTGGTGCTATCGAATTATTAGTTGGCATCGCACTTTTCATACCTAAGCTTCAAACTATTGCTGCAAAATTGGGAATTCTTATTTTTGTAATTTTCTTTCCTGCTAATATCTATGCTGCTTTAAATAGCGTAGGACTTGGAGGACACCAATGGGGGGCGGTATATTTATTTATACGAGCACCATTGCAAATCATATTGATTGCATGGGCATACTTTCTATGCGTAAAAGAACCTAAATACAATAGTGCTTTTTAGCGCACGGTATTTTGATTAAGACTAAAAGGGTTACAAAGAAGTTACAAAGTTAAAAAAATGCCTCTGAAACTCACTATCTATAAGGGTTTTAAATTAGGCTACTACTGAGTGGGAATAAAAATGTTTAGCCATATTTGTTTGGGAACTAACAATCTTTCAGAATCTATCTTGTTTTATGATCAAGTAATGTCTACGTTAAATATTCAGAGGCAAGAAACTGGAGAAACATATGCGTGCTATGGCGACATAAAGGACGTTGGTAGCGGCATAAATTGTTTGTTTATTGGTGAAACCTTCAATGGAAATAAAGCAACAGCAGGAAATGGCGTGAATATTGCACTGCTTGCTGAAACTAGAAATCAAGTTAGGGAATTTTATGAAATAGCAATAAAGAGTGGTGGGGTATGTGATGGTGCACCAGGCTTAAGAGATGTCCACCCTAATTTTTTTGCTGCATATGTTTTAGATCCAACTGGGAATAAGTTAGTCGTTGTTTGTCATTCAAGTGATGGTCAAAATGAGAACTTGTAAACTACTTGTAAACTCAAAAAAGTTGCTCTCAGACCCTTATAAACAAAGGGTCTATTTTGCATCAACTATTGAGTGGGAATGACGAGCCTCCAGTATGGAACAGCCGCACGTGTTCAATGTGACTCTGGAAACCAACGCTTTTTCTCTTGAGCAAACCTCGTTATTAGACTTTGATCAGCTCTACAGGGTCGCCAACAATCCTGTGGTGTGGGAACAGCACCCACAGAGAGATAGGTGGAAGCGGCCCGTCTTTTCAGCGTTCTTCCAGGCGGCTCTGGAAAATGATTTAGGTTGCTTCACGATACGCGACAGGACTGAAGGTGCCGTGATAGGGTCCACAAGGTTCTACTCATATGATGTTTCAGGCAAGACAGTGCGGCTTGGATACACGTTTCTGTGCCCCAGATACTGGGGCTCTGGCGCTAATCAGGAAATCAAAGAGGTGCTTCTTGATCATGCGTTCACGATAGTTGAGAGAGTTTACTTCGACATAGGAACAGAAAACTTTCGCTCGCAAAAAGCAGTCGAAAAACTGGGTGCGATCCGGTGCGCAGGCGATGGCGAGAAAGTGGTTTATGGACTGAACAAGGGCGCATTTAGTGATAGAGCAAGGGGTGAACGCAGAGCAGATACAAACTAGGTTGGTAGTTCTTTTTGCTGCTGAAAAAGTGATACTGATAAGACATTCATTTGGTGCTAACTTGGCTACTCTTTTTCTTGCTGTATATCCCGAGGTAGTTACGAACTACAAAATATGCCTAGAAAACCATTGCCATTAAAAACCCTTTTTTAAAACACCTGCTGAGTGGGAATAAAATGAATAAAATCAATAATCTAACAAAGTGGCTTATATTTGTTCTAGCGATAAATGTCACACTTATAGTTTGGTTATTTCTTGTTGATAGCACTGATGATAAAACATTGCTTTGGGCAAGATATACAGCTCGAATATCTTTTTTCTTTTTCACAGTTAGCTTTGTTGCCAGTTCGATACATTATTTTTTATCTAATTCACTGACCAGCTTTATATTAAATAATCGCAGATATCTAGGGTTGTCCTTTGCTTTAGCTCACACAATACATCTAGTCGCTTTGACCAGTTATTTTGTTACTACTAACCAAAACCCCGATATTGTTACTGTTTTAGGTGGGGGTTTAGCTTATGTGGCAATGTATATCATGGCGTTTACATCGAACGATAATGCGGTAAGAAAAATTGGGTTTAAAAGATGGAAATTAATTCATAAGGTTGGCGCTAACTATATAGGTTTTATATTTGCGTTTACTTATTTAGCTAGCTTAACAAAGGAAGAATATAGTAGCGTCGAATTTAATCTGTTATTCAGCATAATTATTGCTGCTTTTGCATTAAGAGTCCTGCATTTTTTTAGAACAAGGAATAAAGATAAAGAGTTACAAAGAACTTACAAAACATAATTATAGATCCTGTAACTTATTGATTTTAATATCGATACTAGTAGCGTAACTGTTGAGTGGGAATAAAATTAATATGAAAACAAGTTTGAAAGGGGTTTTCCTTTTTATAGGACTGTTCTTAATCTTAATAACAATTGCCATATTAGTCCCCTTACCATCAATTGAGGTTCCTAAGAGACATCCATTTGTTTTAATTAAATCGATCAATATAATCGATATTGAAACTGGGAATATTTTAAATAATAGAGACGTTTTAATAAAAGAAGACACTATCGTATCGATCAATACAACAAGAATTACAAAGACACCTCAATCCACTTTTATTATCAATGGCAAAGGAAAATATTTGATACCAGGACTGTGGGATATGCACACTCACTCTAATCAACATTCTCCCTGGCTACATCATCCCCTTTATATTGCAAATGGAGTTACAGGTATTAGAGATATGTCTGGGACATTAGATAAAAAAGACAGCTACTGGGTAGGTAGTAAAGAACGTTTGAAATGGAATAATGAGTTACTAACAAATAATAGGGTCACACCAAGATATGTTTTGCAAAGTAGTTATCAAATTGATGGGAAGCATTCTGTACCAGGTGATTCCCCATTATTTTTCAAATTAGAAAACCTAGGTGACGTTAGTAAACTTTTAACTTTTTATAAAAAAGAAAAGGTAGATTTTATTAAGGTCTATCAGCAAATAAAACCTCAGTCGTATAGGAGGCTGGCACTTGAATCCCCAAAATACGGAATACATTTAGCCGGGCATAAGCCTATGTTTTTAAGTCTAGAAGAAGCCATAAATCTTGGGCAGAAAAGTTTCGAACATGGGCGTATATTTATATTTGAATCTTTCCCCCAGGCGGCTAGTTTAAGAAATCCTGAGAACTGGAAAGAGTTCTATTCTAATTCGAAAAAATCAATGATTTCAGGCTATGACAAAAATATAGCAATAAGATTGATGGAGTTAATGAGAGAAAAAAATGCCTACTGGGTGCCCACTTCACAAACATTAAAGTTTGAGGCAAAAGCTCATAAAGAGCAATTTCTAGATAACCCAAATCTGAAATATATAACAAAAACAAGAAAGCAATTATGGTGGGGACCTGACGTGAGAATTAATACAAAAAGAAATTTATCTCCTGAAGGAAAAGATGTGAGTAGGGATTTTTATGAGACGTTAAAAAAACAAATTCAAAAAGCAAATGATATTGGAGTTCCAATTATGGCAGGGACAGATGTAACAGACACTTATACATTTGCGGGATTCAGTTTGCATGACGAATTAAAAGACTTAACAGAATTTGGATTATCTAATTTAGAGGCATTACAAACAGCAACTTTAAATCCAGCCAGATATGCTAATTTACAAACGAGCTACGGATCAGTGGAATCGGGTAAGATCGCGGATTTAATTATTCTTGATGCAAATCCATTGGACAATATAGACAACACGAAAAAGATAGATTCTGTATTGTTGAATGGTGTGGTTTATGATTCAAAAAAAATAGATGAACTAAAAGGGTTAACAGAATCTATTGCGTCTAGTTTCCATATGAATATAAAAGCTTTTATAAGTCTTGTAAGCAGCCCATTAATTAGAGTTCAATTTGCTGATTAATAACTTCACAGTGTGTAGTTAGAACATGGTAAGTTATTAATAATGATGGAAGGGAACAAATTGAAAATAACCTGTTTACTACACACTTACTACACACTAGTAAAAACCACCTCGGAAACCCTTATAAACACTGGGGTTTTAGTCATGTCGATTATTGAGTGGGAATAATATTTTAGCCTTTGACACACTGAGTCGCTGCCTAAAGCATTGTATAATCTTCTGATACAAACTTTGTATGAAACACCTAATTTATAGGCATATTCATACAACAAAGGGTAGAAAATGAAATATCTCTTATACAAAGTTAATACAAACTTTTTCAAAATCCCTTTAAATAAAGGGTTTCAGAGGGTATTACTCATTGAGTGGGAATGAAACGATGCAAATTTTATTATCAATACATATCCTAGCTGGAACCATTGCTCTGTTTTGTGCTGCTATGGCAGTTTCATCTGAGAAAGGCAAAAAACTCCATCTGCTTTCAGGTAGAACATATTTTTGGTGCATGGTTGCTATCTTCTTAACAGCTATTCCAATGTCGATTATCACCAGCAACATCTTTTTATTTTTAATAGCGTTCTTTTCTTTCTATTTGGCTTTTTCAGGCATCCGCTTTGCTAGAAACAGAAAAGGTATAGCTACTACTTTGGATTGGATTGCTGTGGGTCAAGGCGCCTCAATAAATTCTCTTATCAGGCGATTTACCTTATCCGGAGCCTCCAGCGGGGGCCAATGCCTAACGCCCGGTAGGACTTCGATCCGTAGATCTTTTGCATAGTTGGGTAGTTGGTCTATAAAGGCGGAGACAAAGGTAGTATCGTCCTCTCCCCAAATCAGCATGCTCTCTACCTCTGTGCTGGCCTTGGTTGAAGGCCAGAAATCATCATCTGTAATCTTGTCTAGCTCAGGGATATTAGCCTGATACCATTTGATGCCGCCGACTACAGCCCCGGGCCGAGTCAGTGCGGTTTTGTATAGTTCACCCTCTGACGCTGAGATTAGGCCGCGATTGACCATACTGCGATAGGCAAAACTTGCCATTCGGTTGGCATATTTCTGGTCTACAGTTTGGTTCTGAGCAGTGTTCTTTAAACGAGTAATATAAGTGGATGCCTTGCGTTGAGCTGGATTGGAGCGGAGTAATTCAAGAAACAAATTGGTAGGTGGTGCATTTAGTACCACTAACTTATCTAGACCCTGAGGATACTGTTGGGCATAGGACCAGGCCAATGCGCCGCCCCAGTCATGACCTACAAGCACAAAGCCTTCATCGCCCACCAGTGCCTCGACCAACGCCTTGAGCTGTCGTGACAAGGCACTGATATGGTAGGGCTCTAGCTTATTGGGTTTAGCCGATAGGTTGGCGCCCAGACCATCCACTGCCACTACCCGATAGTCCGCGGCTAAGTCCAATAGTTGATTTTTCCACATGTACCAGTAAGAGGGAAAGCCGTGGTAGAACAGAATTAATTTACCGGTGCCGGCGCTGACATAGTGTAGTCGCTGACCATCAACATCAATGCTGTGGTCAGAAAACTGCAGCGCCGGATCGCTGTTATGCTGGTTGATAAATTGCACTGATGGGCTTTGGGTTGGAATCATTTCGGCCGTCAGCGACACTGACCAGAGTAAGAGTAGCATGGCGCCAATAACGCGAGAACCTTTCATAGGGGAAAGATGCTGTGTCCGCCGTCTATAGCGATTGTTTGGCCTGTCATATAGTCACTGTGACGCGATGCCAAAAAGACTGCAACACCTTCCATATCCTCACAAGTCCCCAGTCGGCCACCAGCCACTCGCCTTTTAGACCCCTCTTTAAAAGCTTTGGGTGCGGCTGCCGTAAGATCTGATTCAACGTAGCCGGGTAGAATTGCATTGGCGGTAATACCGTTAGCGCCCAATTCCACAGCCAGAGCGCGAGTCAACCCCAGCACCGCAGCTTTGGTGGTTGAGTAGGACGCTTGGAAGCCCATACCCATCAGCGCGGCGATTGATGAGGTTACCAGTAACTTACCTGTCGCTTCGCGCTCTATTAAGTGGGCGATAACTGGACGAAAAGTGTGCACTACGCTGGTGACGTTCATATCCATGACTCGATTCCAGTTTGCACTATCTGTTTCATGTAGCCTGCCCGGTTCGCCTCCACCACCGGCGTTGGCAAAGCAGGAGTCTACTTTGCCAAAATGAGCCAGGGTATCAGCAAAAATTTGCTTGACCATAGCCTCATCGGTCACGTCGCAGACAAAAGCATTCACATTGCCGCCCAGGCTCCTAAGCTCATCAACCGCGGTCTGGTTTTTTTCTGTATTGCGACCCCAGATAGCAACGGCAGCGCCTGACTTCACAAGTCCCCGGGCATAGGCCAGGCCAATTCCACCATTTCCACCTGTGACCAGTGCTACATGACCTTCTAAATTAAACATTAAACAACTCCTTTGGATCCTGGTTATAGGCCCTTTAACTAAGGCCGATTAGGTAGTTTCTATCGACAGCTAGTAATTGACCTGCTTTAAAATGTGCCCAGCGGCTACAAACAGCTGCTTATTAACTATTTGAATAATAACTGTTAATACAGTATATGCAAAGATTTTAGGACATTTTTTGCCTAAATTTTGCATATATAACTAAATTATGCGGGTAAAATTGAATTATATTGTAAATTAAGTATATTGTAATGATAGATGCAGCCGTTGAAACTGCTTTACTGACTAAATACGTAATAAATGCTAAAGGACAGGCGTTTTGCTACCCTAGGTTAAACAGAAGTATTGACAGTTGTGAGTCCGAAGGTAAAAAGGATTGGCCTGTAACTTGGCTAATATGAACTTTTTATGCTCGATCTAGCGCTCGCCTATGTCCCCTCAAGGGTGGTTTTTAAGCGATTTAAGAGTAACTCCGAAAAATGCATCAGGTTAGGTTAACATCTGATAAACGAGTATAAAGATGATCACACCCAAACACAGTTACGCTACTTCAAATATTCTTCCAAATACCAATTTGGTTAAATTTTTGATCGGAGTCTCAGTTGCGATCCTCTGTGCGACCTCGGTGGCCGAGGAGAACTCTGCAATTGATGCTATTGATGCAGACTATGTCCTTGGTAACCAGTTATATCAGGCTAGATGTGTCAGCTGTCATGCTGGTGCTATGCCTAAGGCGCCGCAAATGGCAGCTCTAAAGCTATATCAGCCCGAGCGTATTATTAAATCGCTCACCAGTGGTGTGATGAGCACCACCGGACTGTCTCTTTCGGCTAGCGAGATGCAGCAGGTGGCCTATTTTGTAACCGGGAAAATGGCATCACGAAAAACAGCTGATTTGTCTGATGCTTTCTGCATTTCAGACTCTCCGGCTAAAACCAATTCCTCAGCAAGTGCCCAATGGGCAGGTTGGGGTGGCGAGCTCAATAGCCAGCGCTTTCAGGCAAATGAAACCAAATTAAATAAACAGAGTGTTAAAGATCTTGAACTGAAATGGGCCTTCGCCTTCCCCGATTCCACTAGAGTGAGATCCCAGCCTACCGTGACAGAAAGTATGACTTACATAGGGAGTCAGGATGGGACTGTGTACGCCTTGGATACACAGACTGGCTGCATTCGTTGGACCTTTCAGGCTGAGAATGAGGTTCGCGGCGCTATTAAACTGCAGGGCGATGCGAGTAATCAGGCTGCTGGGGAAGCCAAACTATTGTTTGGTGACTACAAGGCCAATGCCTATGCGCTAAACGCAAAGACCGGAGCGTTCCTTTGGAAAACCAAGGTTCACAGCCATCCTCTAGCGAGCGTTACTGGCTCGGTGACTGCTGATAGTAAAAGAGTCTATGTGCCCCTGTCATCATCGGAGGTTGTGCCTGCGGCTCAGTCGAACTATGCCTGCTGTACCTTCCGCGGTGCCTTGGTTGCGCTCAACTTGGAGGACGGCAGTATTGCCTGGCGTACCTACACTACAGATAAACCTGAGCGCCTGGGTAAAAATGCCGTTGGTGTGGATCGCTTTGGCCCCTCGGGAGCGCCTATCTGGTCTGGCCCTACGTTGGACACCAAGCGCAATCTTATCTATGCCACCACCGGACAAAACTACTCGTCGCCAGCCACAGGAACCAGTGATTCGGTAATTGCCATGGACACCACAACAGGTGAGGTGCAATGGGTATCTCAGGTGACCGCCAACGATGCCTGGAATGGTGCCTGTGGCTTCACAATGATCAATTGTCCTGAGGAAGATGGACCAGATTATGATATTGGCGCCTCAGTAATTTTGGTGACCTCAAAATCTAACCGAGATCTCTTGTTAGTGGGGCAAAAATCTGGGCTCACCTATGCTATGGATCCAGATCAGCAGGGCAAAATACTCTGGCGTCAAAGAGTAGGTAGCGGTGGTACTATGGGTGGCGTGCACTGGGGTATGAGCAGCGATGGTGAGCGCCTTTATGTGGGGGTGTCTGACCTTCCTACTAGGAATCGCTATAACCAAGGCGATCCCTACCCTGGAGTGCATGCGCTGGATCCAGATACAGGGGAGTTTTTGTGGCGCAATGTCCTTCCATCTCTGTGTCCTGAAGGCATCAAGTTTGCCTGTTTTCAGGGTATTTCTGCCGCGGTCAGCAGTAGTCCTGGTTTGGTATTTGCAGGTGGCATGGATGGTCGGCTGCGCGCCTTTGATGCCAGCAGTGGCGATACTCTCTGGACTTACAATACCTATAGAGAATTCACAGCGGTCAATGGGCTGAAGGGTCAAGGCGGCTCAATTGAGGCTGACGGCCCAGTCATTGCTAATGGTCAGCTATTTGTGACCTCTGGTTATGATAAGTGGGCTGAAATGCCAGGCAACATGCTGTTGGTATTTTCTCTCCCCAACTAAACCTTAACTGTTACGGAAATCCTTATGAATCTTGTCAACAAATCTGTACTGTTAATCGCCGCTCTAGGTTTTGGTCTGTATCTGGTTTTGCAGCCGACGAGCTCAGTGGATGTGGATAAAACCGCAACTGTCGCCGATGCCAGCACTACTGTCATTGGATTAAATCATATTGGACTGTCGGTAAGAGATCTGGATGTTGCGCTAGCGTTCTATCAGGGAGCCACTCAGTTTGAATTGTTGCGACGACAGTCGGTTAGCGCCAATGAGCAGAGCAGCAAGCTATTTGGCCAAGACAATATTGCCTATGAGATAGCTGTTCTTAGGGGGCCTAATATGCTGTTGGAGTTAACTCAGTTCGAGGGTAACCAGGACGTCCCAGTGAGTAATATGCCACCCGAGGGACCAGGTATGACTCACACCTGTTTTCAATCTCCTAACTATGACTCTGGTTGGGACAAGTTTGTGGCAATGGGTATAGATCCACTATCTCGCGGTGACCAGCCAATTGATCTTGGCGGCTATGGCATCACCTATGGCTATGCCTATGATCCGGACGGCAACATGATTGAACTCGAACAGCTGGATGGTAAATTATTAGAGCGCGCAGGCTACGGCGGTAGCGGGCAGGATTTGGATGGAAATCTATGGATGTCTCAGGTGGGTTTGGCGACCCATGATATTGAAGGGCTGATTGAGTTCTATCAAATGGTATTAGGGTTTAAGCCCTACAGATATGCCCATGTTACTGATAATCCCAGACTCGACGATATAGTAAATATAGATAATGTCGACTTAATTGGTGGCTGGTTTAAATTAAATCAGGCATCCAAGGTGATCGAGATTTGGCAATATATCAGCCCGCAGACGGCAGAATTTACTGACCAGCGTGCTGTGACTGCGCTGGGTTATTCGTTCTCTATCGAGGTTACAGATATTCAGACGGAGTACCGGCGTCTGACTAGTTTGGGAGTGGATTTTGTAAGCGAGCCTGTTGAGCTGGATGGTTTCTGGCAAGTCTATAGCCAGGATCCGGATGGCAATATCTTTTCCCTGCGCCAGACGGTTGATCCCCAGTCACCCCTCTCGGTGCGCGAACTGGACGCCTGGGGCGCCAGGTAGCTGAATACCGCTAAGTAAGATTATCAAAAATGGCAATGCAAAAATAATAGGCGAATTTTTAATGCTCCAAGCTCGCTTTCTTGTCTTTGCCAAGGCCGCTTTTATCGTTGCAATAGCTCCAAAGACCTCAACCCTTGGCTTTTATTCAGCTTCTGGTCAATAGCATTGTGCTGCTGCCTGCGTGATTATTAAGACGGTATCGGAGATCGTATCAAGCTGCCACTAACCTGTTTAGACTGCTTTATTACGAGGGCGTTTGATTAGGGTTTTTAGAGAGGTCTCGTATCTTTTCTGAATAGCCTGATAGCTACCCAAAATCATGGCCACAGTAATATCTTCTATCGTCTGTAGGTTGATGTCATTATGGATAAGATATTGACCCGCAGCGGTTGGCATGCCATAGGAGATGTCTACTGTAGCTCTAGCCACTTCGATGTCTATATTGAAGTTGTCACAGAGTATTTCGGCGAGATAGTTTACCGCTGGATCCCGACCATATTTGGTGGGGTCGCCACTATTGGCCACAGAGGGCTCCAGGGATAGACGTTCAATGATAAGTCCGCGATCGCTGATGTAGGAGAGATATACCTTAGTGACCCGGCGGACCATTTGCTCCAGTGTCTCTGAGCTTTCAGCAGCTTCCAGCTGGAGTCTACGTAGGTGACGATACTCGCGCATTAATAATGTTTGTAAAAGTAATGTAACGCTGGGGAAGTAGTTGTACACCAACGCCTTACTGATTTCTGCTTCAGAACCTAAACGCTCCATAGTTACAGCAGACACACCTTCCCCTGCCACAAGCTTGGCCGCACAGTCCAGAATCATATTTTTTCTGGCTTTTGGCGATAGCCGGGTTCGGGTTTTCTTTGTCGTGTCGGTTTTACTCATAGTTCTAACATTAGATAGCGACAAACAACTTTATCAGCTGTTGCGGGGCTATGCCAGAACATCTTATGGTTTATCTGTGGTCGTTAGCCAGCACAATACCATCTTCACGGGAGTTACACCTTAAAGAGTGGGCACTGAACTCCATTCCTGTAGGCGCAGGTCATGAATTTTTCTTCTGAGTCATTTTTCCGCACAATATCGTTTAACTATTGACCCTATGCTTAGTAGAATTTTATAAATCTATCGTAAAACTATCAAATTCACCGGATCTAATCTCTTTACTCCGGTATGTGCTTAGCTCTTGGCGGACTATTGCTGTAAATATTGCCATTGAAATGGCCTAATTAAGCCATTAAATGTGGGGGATTTAAGGTTTTTCTATAATTTTTCGAATCGAACTTTAATTCTGCTGGAGTACTATTGACGATTACTTTAATAAGAATTACTATAGAATTACTATAACTTGAAGCGGGTTCGGATACTACAACGATAACAATAGCTCATTGACAATAATGATCGATTTAAAAACGTTTGTTATATCTTAAATATAAACAACTAACAAAACTAAATTGGGGACATAAGATTATGAAATTGCATAAATTAGTGCGTATTAGCGCGCTGTCCGTAGCAGTACTAGCAGCTAATACCGGCCTAGCTCAGGAGGAAACGTATCGCGGGCTGGAAGAAGTGTTGGTAACTGCTCAAAAGCGAACAGCGACTTTGCAAGATACTCCAGTAGCTGTATCTGTAGTTTCAGGAGAGCTTCTGAAACAAAGAAGTCTTGATGACATTCAAGAAATGGAGCTTGCAGTGCCGTCTCTTAGCGTTACACAAAACCAGAGCTCTTCACAGCAAACATTTAGTATTCGCGGACTAGGTACCTCAGGCAATAACGCAGGTTTAGAACCTTCTGTAGGGGTGTTTATCGATGGTGTATACCGCAGTCGGGCAGCCTCAGCTATTGATGATTTTATCGCTGTTGAGCGGGTAGAAGTACTGCGCGGACCGCAGAGCTCGGTTTACGGTAAAAATACCCCTGCCGGTGTTATCTCCATTATTACCAAAAAGCCCCAGCGAGAGTTTGGAGCTGATTTTGAGCAATCCTTTGGTAATTACAATAGTAAAATAACCCGTGGCACCATTACTGGCCCCATTAGTGACACCGTCTCTTACCGTGTCTCCGGCAACCGCAATACCCGCGACGGTTTTATTGATAATGTTCAGGAAGGTAGAGATTCTGTAAATGATAGGGATCGCTACGCTCTGCGTGGACAACTACTGATAGAGCCCAGTGACGAGCTGACCATACGCCTTATTGCCGATACTTCATCCATTGAAGAAGATTGTTGCGGCGCTCCGTTTTACTACAATGATCCTGGCAATGCCGCCGCAACTACGGCCCTTGGTGCAACAATCTTGCCAGACGATATTTACGCGCGCAAGATTAAGTTTGACCGAGCCATGGAAACCGATCAGGAGCAGAGCGGATACTCAGCACAATTAGATTGGGAGCGTGAGTCCTATTCATTTACCTCTTTAACAGCGTTCCGAGATTTTGAGGAAAGCAATGATATTGACGCCGATTTTATCGACATCGAACTGAGTGGCGTATTGCAAAACACCGTTGACCGACAGGTGTTCACTCAAGAATTTAGACTACAGTCTACCGGTGAAAATAAAATCGACTGGCTATTGGGCTATTACTTTTACGACGCTGACCAAGACAGCGGTGGGGAAAATCGCTTAGGTTCATTCGCCCGCCCGTTCTTGGACTCTCGGGTCTTCGGGTTGGTATCGCTTGTTGAACAGCTGAAGGGCGCCCCTACTGGCTCCTATATTAGTTCCGGTACTGGAAGAAAAAGCGAATTCAGTCTACTGACAACCAGCCACTCTGTGTTTGGTAAGCTTGACTGGCACATCAATGACAAATTGACAGCCTCACTCGGGACGCGCTGGACCACAGAAGACAAAGTAATTACCGCGCGAATGACTACTGATGCGCCCTATTCTGCTATTGACTTTAGTGATCCCACTAGCGATCCAGCTGTGGCAACGCTAGCAGCGATAAACCCGCTCTTTCCTACATACGCAGGATTTGTACAGCTATTTAGGCCGGTGTCGGACTTTTCCGAAAGACGCAGCGAGCAGGAGCCTACTGGCGAACTCATTATTTCTTATGAGTACAGTGATGATGTGAGTCTATATGCCAGCGGTAAAAGGGGCTATAAAGCAGGTGGATTTAATGTCCAGTCCGGAAGTAATGGCGCAGATTTTGATAAAGAACTTGCTGATGCATGGGAAGTGGGCGCTAAAATTCGTGCATTAGACAATAACTTACAGGTTAACGTCGCCGCCTTCTCGCAGCGATTACGTGACTTCCAATCCAACGCGTTCAACGGCGTCACCTTTGTTCTGGGCAACGCCGGTGAGATTCAGATTGACGGCTTCGAGTTTGACACGCTTTATGCACCCACATCAAACCTGTTTCTCTCATTTGCAGGCTCGTATCTAGATCACGAATATACGAGTTATGTTGGAGGACCTCAAATCGTTCAACCCGCTGGCTCGCCATCACTGCCGCCCGTCCAAGACCTAAGCGGAAAGCCGTTATCCGGTGTACCTGATTGGACATTAAGCTCATCCATCAATTACGTGAAAAGCTTTGGCTCCGTTGAAGGTTTTGCCAATCTTGGAGCTAGATATCGCGGCTCACGCAATGTGACTAGCGAGCAAAACCCAATTGCTGACCAAGGTAGCTATGTCACTGCCAATGCCACAGTGGGGATACGTGATGCTGGCGGCTTCTGGACCGTTAACTTATGGGGAAAAAACATAACGGATGAAGAATATACCGACGGTCTCTTCAATTCTGTGATACAGGCAGGTAGTTTTAATGCCTACCCTGGTGACCCTCGTAGCTACGGTGTGACAGTGAGATTACAGTTCTAATTATAAACTAAGTTCCTTGTAGGGAGGTCAAGATTATTCTTGGCCTCCTTTTTTTTGTCCAGTGTCTGCTTTCGATTATGGGCCTGGCATTAGATTTATTGATCTATCCCGAGATTTATACATCCAGAAACTGACGCTAAATAATTATTATGCTGTTTTAGCGCGTCTTTTGCTTCACCGCCGAGCAAGTAGATTTTCACACCGCACTTTTTGATAATTCAGGGTTATCTGCCCATTTGCTTAAACCTCAATTACTTGAGCAATGTGAAAATACGCCAAAAGTTACAATCAATGGAGTCTCGATTGATTTAGCCGACGCGTGCTCTATTT
>Ga0207964_1000226_pt1 | contig 17830 bp, 18 predicted proteins | sample Knorr_S23_td_250_FD_185608 | JGI IMG/M metagenome (GOLD analysis project Ga0207964, IMG submission 185608) | Marine microbial communities from Southern Atlantic Ocean transect - Knorr_S23_td_250_ad_251m_LV_A (SPAdes) (version 2) | ecosystem: Environmental > Aquatic > Marine > Oceanic | place...
ATTAGTCATTATTCATTAATTACTCGTGTCTAAGAGCCTCGATAGGGTCTAGTTTTGAAGCCTTGATAGCCGGATAAAGTCCTGAAGCCAAACCAACCAATAAACACAAAACCACACCCGCACCTAACCAATTCCACGGAATTACAAAGGCAGATTTCATTATGATGGAAGTGATGTTTCCGATGAAGATCCCTAAAATAATTCCGAGTATGCCACCCATCTGACAAATAACGACAGCCTCCATTAAAAACTGTTGTCTTATGGTTTTTGAGGTGGCACCAATAGCCTTTCGAGTTCCAATTTCTTTGGTTCTTTCGGTAACACTTACCAGCATGATGTTCATCAATGCAATGGCAGCTCCCAGCAAAGTGATAAATCCAATAAGTGTTGCAGCACTCGTTACATAGTTTAAATTTTCCATTAACGATTTAGCAAGACTGTCGCTTTTAGTAATCGAGAAATTATGTTCCTCCTTTGGTTTCAATCTTCTAATACTTCTAAAAATAGCCGTAGCAGCTCCGATGGTTGCATCCATTTCGTAATTACTATTTGCCATAACACTTATCGCCACTGAAGGATTAAAAGATAAATTATTTCGCAAATAACTTATGGGAACCATGCAGCTTCTGTCACCGCCCATTCCCATGCTGGAACCCTTTTCGGCCAGCACGCCAATAACAGTCATACGTTTATTGTTAACCGAAATAATTTTACCAATGGATTTAGGAGACGATTTAAAAAGCTTCTCGTAAACATCCTGACCTATGAGTACTACGTTGCTATTTAGACTAATATCGTGGTGATTTATGTCTCTTCCAAATTCAATTTTGTACCCGGCAACTTTCAGGTAATTTTCATCAATTCCTAAAACACTTATGTTGGGATTGGTTTTCTCAGATTGATATTTTACTGTAGCTGTGCCGGTGGCACGATAAGAGATGGATGTAGTAGAAGCGTAGTCGAACCTGGTTTTAAATTCTGTAGCTTCTTTGTATTTGATTTTAGGATTGTCTTTACGTCTGTCCTCACGTGATCGTGCTCCTCTGCCATTATCTTGTATGGTGAAAGTATTGGCACCCATGATAGAAAAATTGTCGTTTAAGGCGTAATCAATAGAGTCTATGGCTGTTAAAATACCTACCAAAGCTGCAATACCGATGGCAATGATCGAAACTGTAATACCGGTTCTTAATAAATGTCCTTTAATGGATTTAAGCGCTATTTTAATATTTTCTATCAGTTGTGAATTCATTGGTATTATCTATTAGGTACTAGGTGCAAAGTACAAGGTACAAGGTATTTTGGTAAGTTGGTATGAAAAATTACGAATTATGAATTACGAATGGATAATTGACAATTAAATTTCACTTTAAGTACTTTAGGCACTTTAAGTACTTACAACTTGTAAACTTCAGTAGATTAGTAGGTTGGTATTTTCCAACAACTAACAACTAACAACCACCAACCAACTTACCGTCTTTTATTTCGTCTCCAATTTCCGGAAGATTTATTTACACTTTGACTGCCGGAACCTCCTGATTGTGTGTTGTTACTTGAATTTCTGTTATCGCTTCCGCCACTATGATTTTTTGAGTTATGTGCTCTTTTATCTCTTGATCTATTTGCTTTATTGTCAGAATCGGAGGTTCTTTTTTGTGGTTTACTGTAGTTTCTTTGACCTCTTGTTGGTGCTTTTTTTGTAGGAAGTTCTTCTACTTCATCTGCAAAAGGGTGTTGGGTAACTACCGGTATTTGCTGGTCGATAAGCTTTTGAATATCTTTCAGATAAGCTCTTTCTTCAATGTTACAGAATGAAATGGCTATTCCCGAATTTTTCGCTCTACCCGTTCTACCAATACGGTGAACATAGGTTTCAGGAACGTTAGGCAGGTCGAAATTGATCACCAATTCTAATTCGTCAACATCAATTCCTCTGGCAGCGATGTCTGTGGCGATAAGAACTTTAGTGTCTCGGTTTTTAAAATTTTCCAGGGCTCTTTGTCGGGCTCCTTGCGATTTGTTTCCGTGAATGGCTTCAGCCTTGATCTGAACTTTATCTAATTGCTTTACGATCTTGTTAGCACCGTGTTTGGTACGCGAGAAGACTAATACAGAATCAATTTCGTTTTGCTGTATGATGTGAATAAGTAATTTCGGCTTACTATTTTTGCTTACATAATAAAGTGCCTGTTCTACTTTTTCAGAAGTTGCCTGTTCAGGTTTTATGGCAACCTTTTCAGGATTCCCCAAAATAGATTTAGAAAGCTTAACGATAGATTGCGGCATGGTGGCAGAGAAGAACAGGGACTGTCTTTTCTCAGGCAGCGCAGCAATGACTTTGCGTATGTCATGAATAAAGCCCATATCCAGCATATGATCAGCCTCATCTAAAACACAGTACTCAACATCTTTTAAGGAGATGTAACCCTGATTCATCAGATCCAGTAAACGACCGGGAGTAGCCACGAGAATGTCTACACCGTTACGCAGTGCGTTGGTTTGTGCGCCTTGCTTTACACCTCCAAATATGACCGTATTGTTAACATGAGTGTGCTTTCCGTATTTTGTGCAGTTTTCACCAATTTGAATGGCCAGTTCACGAGTAGGGGTAACGATCAATGCTTTAATTTTACGTCTTCCTTTATCGTGTTTTTTACCATTGTGAATATGCTGAATGATCGGGATGGAAAAAGCAGCTGTTTTTCCAGTTCCCGTTTGGGCACACCCCAGAAGATCTTTTCTGTTAAGTAGAATGGGAATAGATTGTTCCTGAATGGGTGTTGGATGTGTGTATCCTTCCGCTTCTAAAGCTCTTAGGATAGGCTCGATAATTCCGAGTTCTTTGAATGTCATAAACTTTGTCTAAGCGGTAAAGGTAGTTCAAATCAATTTATTTAGAGTATTCTATGGTGAAATAGCGTTGAGTTCATTTTCAAATTCTAAAATCTTCAAATTTTCAAATCAATTTAAGGTTGGTCAATTCATAAAAGCGTAGTAATTTGCAGCCATGCAAGAAAAGATACTAATCCTCGACTTTGGCTCTCAGTACACGCAGCTTATTGCGCGTAGAGTGAGAGAGTTAAATATTTATTGTGAGATTCATCCTTACAATAAAATCCCTGAATTAACAGACAATTTAAAAGGAGTGATCCTATCAGGTTCACCACATTCTGTTCGCGAAGAAAATGCGCCGATTCCAAATCTGGAAGACATTAAAGGTAAATTACCTTTGTTGGGTGTGTGCTACGGAGCACAACATTTGGCTCATAAATTTGGTGGTGAAGTATTACCTTCAAAGATTCGTGAGTATGGTCGTGCAAATTTATCTTTTGTTGACGATTCACACCCCTTATTAAAAGGAGTTCCTATGGGATCTCAGGTATGGATGAGTCATGGAGATACCATTGCTACACTTCCGGAAGGATACAAAATTATTGCTTCTACACACGATGTGGAATGTGCAGGTTACTACATTGAGAGTGAAAATACTTATGCCATCCAGTTCCACCCGGAAGTGTATCATTCTACGGATGGTACGACACTTCTGAAAAACTTTTTGGTGGATATTTGTGCTTGTTCTCAGGATTGGACTTCAGCGTCTTTTGTTGATACTACGGTTGCAGCCCTAAAAGAGAAATTAGGAAACGATAAAGTGGTTCTTGGTTTGTCGGGTGGTGTAGATTCTACGGTAACAGCTGTATTATTACACAAAGCCATTGGTGCGAACTTACACTGTGTGTTTGTGGACAACGGATTGTTACGTAAAGACGAGTTTACCGGCGTATTAAAGCAGTATGAGGGTATGGGCTTAAACGTTACAGGCGTTGATGCCAAGCAGCGTTTTTATGATGCCCTGGCAGGTGAATCGGATCCGGAAAAAAAGCGTAAAGCCATTGGTAAAGCATTCATTGATGTATTCGATGATGAGTCGCATAAAATCGAAGATGTGGTTTGGTTGGCACAAGGAACGATCTACCCGGACGTTATCGAATCGGTATCGGCTACAGGTGGACCTTCGGCAACGATTAAGTCACACCACAATGTGGGTGGTTTACCGGATTACATGAAATTGAAAATTGTTGAACCTCTAAATACTTTGTTTAAAGATGAAGTGCGTAGAGTAGGGAAGGCCATGGGCTTGTCTCACGATTTATTAGGTCGTCATCCATTCCCGGGACCCGGTTTGGCCATTCGTATTTTAGGAGATATTACTCCGGAAAAAGTGGCGATTCTTCAAGAGGTAGATCATGTGTTTATTCAAGGATTAAAAGATCACGGTTTGTATGACGATGTATGGCAGGCAGGAGCTATGTTACTTCCGGTACAGTCTGTGGGTGTTATGGGAGATGAGCGTACTTACGAAAGAGTGGTTGCTCTTAGGGCTGTCGAATCTGTGGATGGTATGACTGCCGACTGGGTACATTTACCGTACGAGTTCCTTGCAAAAGTCTCTAACGACATTATCAATAAGGTGAAAGGTGTAAACAGAGTTGTCTACGACATTAGCTCTAAGCCGCCTGCAACCATTGAATGGGAATAACAGATACAAAAAAAGCACTCAAAAGAGTGCTTTTTTTGTTATTGTGAGATCTTAGCGAGGTATTCTTTTGCTGTCATTACCGGGATTAGAGATTTTTTAAAGTCTTTTCCGTTTCTGGTAATAATAATTTCGCAGTTGGAATCAATGGCACTAAAATATTGAATGGCATCCTCAAAATCTTTAAAGGATGAGTTGAGTGCTTTTTCAATTGTAAGCTCATTTAATGTGCAGACTTCGCTAATAATTTTGAATTTTCGCAATTTTTCTTTTGCAATTTTTGGACTTTCAAACTTTGATAGAAGATAATTGATCGTTGCAAATGAGATAGGAGACACGATCATTGTCACCTCTTTTTTTTCAGCCAGAGTGGCAAGTTGAGCGATAGGTGCATAAAAAGGTTCTCGTTCGCCCAACAGATCCAGCATAATATTTGTGTCGATAAATAACTTTTTATTCACTTGTATTTTTGCATTAAATGATCTGTGTATTCTTTTTTGTAATCGATGTCAGTCGGCATATTTATTCCTGTAGAAATGCTTTTTACAAAAGGTGAGATCTCAAGATCATTTGTATCCTTTTCCGTAGTCAATGACTTTAGGTAGGATTCTATGAGTCTTGATAAACTAATATCATTTGATTTAGCGTACAGTTTAGCCTGTTCTATGATCGACTTATTTAGGCTTAATGTTAGTTTTGTATCCATGATTCGCTTATTTACGTGTAAATTTAATAAATTTTTACGTGTAAATAAAGTTTGCTCAAAATTTATTACGATTTTGCTTACAAAAAGGAAACCTTTTCAGCGAGCCTCTTTTATGAAATAATGATAATTCACGATAACGTTTAAATGTAATTATCTGAAGATCATTTAACTATTTTCAGCAGCGATGAATTCTTATTCGATCCAATTTTTGTTTCAATAACATACAATCCGGATGGCTGATCTATTTCAAGATTCAGATTTTTTGCACTTTCATAAAGCTTTTCTGAGATTACTTGTCCTGAGATTGATTTTAAAGTAACCGTAATGTTTTCATAGTTATTTCCCAAATCAATAGTTACCGACCCGGAAGACGGGTTGGGGTAAATTTCTGTAAGAGATGCCTTATTGTTTTCAACAATTGAAATATTTTGACAGTCAGAAGTGCCGTCTGCTACAAATCTAACTTCAGCCTCATCCATTTTAGCACCATAATAACCGATCCAATATTCAGCATCATATCCACCGGATTCTATGTAAATGGATCTTAAGCCAGATCCGTAAGATGAAAAAGTATGACTTGATGTTTGCCAAGATTTACTAGTAGTTAAAGGGTTTGTTTGAGATCCATCATTAAAAGAAGCCAGTACATTACCGGAAGCATCTTTAAGTTTCACATTAAAATAGTACTTATCTGAGTAATGATCATCGTTATCTGTAGTCGCGTGGCCTTTGTACATTTCTTGTACATATATTTCGGGCTCAGAATCTAAATAGGATGTAGAATAACTTGCTGTTAAATCTATCACCTGACTTTTAATGGACCACAGAGAAGTATCAACATAAGAAAAAGAAGAAGATACAAACGTATGATTTCCATCAGAATCTTCTTGAATTTCCCAACCTGTATATTCTCCTCTAGTGAAATCCCAACCTGTTAACCCTTCTTCAGCTCCGGGATTTTGAAGAAGATTGGGACACTGTGATTGCGCAGATAAAGTCGAAGCTGACAGTAAAAAAAATAGTATTGGCTTAATCATTACTTAAGTAAATTTAGATGAATAATAATAATATCGGGTAAAATTAATATTAATTAAATAAACATACAATTATTTATATGTAAACTTAATGATCTATCACGTTTATTACCATCAAAAGCTTATTCATAAAAAAAAGCACTCTTTCAAGTGCTTTTTTATGTAAAGTTTTCGATTATGATTTCGTTTTATCCACTTGATTGTAGATGTTTTTGATATCCAGAACTTTTTGATTATTCAACAGGTCTTCAATAGTTTCCCGTTCTCTTATCAGATAATCTTTTCCTTTTAGCAGGAGAACTTCTGCCGGTTTTAATCTGGAATTGTAATTTGAGGCCATTGAGAAGCAGTAAGCTCCGGCATTTTCAAATAACAGAATATCTTTTTCACGAACTTCATTTAGGATCCTATCATCGGCAAAAGTATCTGATTCACAAATGTAGCCCACAACAGAGTACATTTTCTTTTCACCATTGGGATTTGAAATGTTTCTGATCTTGTGATAGGAATTGTAAAACATAGGACGGATCAAATGATTAAACCCACTATTAACAGCTACAAAAGTACAGGCTGTAGTTTGTTTGATTACGTTTACGTCTGTTAAGAATGATCCCGATTCACTTACCAGAAATTTTCCCGGTTCGAATCTGAGCGTAAGATCTTTTTTTCTTTTTTCACAATAGTTATTGAATAGTTCACTGAATCGAGCACCAATTTTTTCGATTTCGGTTTGCATGTCATTTTCTTTGTACTTTATTTTAAATCCACTTCCGAAATCTATGGATGTAATATCTTCAAATTGATCTGCGATAGTGAAGATCAGATTAGCTACTCTTTCAAAAACATCTGCTTCAACGATATCAGAACCTGTATGAACATGTATCCCTTCAACCTTAATATTGTATTTTTTTGTCAATCGTAATACAATAGGTATTTGATGGATGGATATTCCGAATTTAGAGTCAATATGTCCCACACTAATATTATTATGACCACCGGCCATTAAATGAGGGTTAACTCTTATGAATATTGGTGATTCTGGGAAGTTAAGTCCGATCTTCTCTAAAACAGAGATGTTATCGATCGTTATTTTAGTTCCAATGTTTATCGCCTCTTTGTATTCCTCAATTGATACACCGTTGGGCGTAAATATGATGTCTTCAGGAGCAAATCCTGCTTTTAAGCCCAGTTTTATTTCTTCAATGGAAACACAATCCAGACCTGACCCCATTTCTTTAAAGAGTTTAAGAATAGAAAGGTTGGTTAATGCTTTGGCTGCAAAGTGTATTTTGAGATCTTTTACGTTAAAAGCATTTTTAAAGCCTTGATATTTCTGAATAATTACATCACCATCGTACACATACAATGGTGTGCCATATTCCTGAGCTAAACGAGTTAGGTTGTCTTTCATATTTTTTTCCTGGTCGCTTTCCCATCTAAGCGAGTTAAGGGGCTGCAAATTTATGGCATTTATTTGGATTTGCAAATGCTTAAATGTGGCAATTGGTATGTGTCTTGCAGTCAGCAGTCAGCTATCAGCTATCAGCAGTCAGCCTTCAGCCTTCAGCCCTCATGACCGCATTACAACTTTCAATCTTTAACTTTTAATTTTCAACTACCACCAACTACACCCTAAGTTCTTCCAACAGCATTTTCGCTTTTACGGTAATCATGTAAGTTTTACCCTTAGGAATTACATCTTCTACTAAACAGGCAAACTCACTTTTAAGTTCCGGGATCTTGTGGGCAACCTTTACTAAAAACTCCATGCTGTAAAATTTTACATAGTCAGGAATCTTTTCTTCTTTCATAAGTTTCAAACAGTAATCTATTACTTCGCCTGTGTTTTTAGGGTCAAAGTCTATGCTTTTTAAAATACGAATAAAACTACCTGCCTGTCCATGATGTGTAAAAGTCGGTATGGCTTTTAAAATACGATCTACATTGGAAATAATCTCTTTTTTGTATTTAGGTAAGGCTTTGTGTAAACACCATGAGGCTCGCCATGCAACAGGGTAGTCCAGACTTAGGGCAATTTCGAATGTAGCATAAAAGAAATCTTTGTCAGCCAGGATTTTAGCCACCAAACGATCGTTTTGGGCTTTGTTTGCAATTTTGAATTCTTCCTTCAGATCTTTCATTGTTTAAAGATAGGGATCAGAATGAAACCGGGTAGACTTGTCTGATTATTTTTTGATGAGTGATGAGAGCTGACTGCTGACCGCTGATTGCTGACCGCTGACTGTTAATTACTTTCTAAAAAGAGGTGTTTAGCGTAATGAAAACACCCTATCTTCGTTTTTATAAATGAAATACGGAATTGCACATATCAGCATCATCCCCATGCGCGCTGAAGCGAATGACAGAGCCGAAATGGTTAACCAAATCCTCTTTGGTGAGCACTACAAGCTTATTGAGAAAAGAGCCAAATGGCTTAAGGTTCGTTTAGCCCATGATGATTACGAAGGCTGGATCTGTCGCAAGCAATATTCTGAAATTGATAAAGCACAGTATCTGAGTTTATCTGAAGAAACACAGCATTACAACTACAATTTAATTGATGCTTTAACTACCGATAAAGGTGACATGATTCCTATTGGCCTGGGTAGTACATTGCCTTTTTATGATGGTGAACATTGCCTAATCAATGGCATACGGTTTCATTTTGAAGGGGCCCATAAACCTTCTGAGAAACATAGTAAAGCAGACATTGTAAATACAGCTTACATGTATTTGCATGCTCCTTATCTTTGGGGGGGGCGTACACCTATGGGGGTAGACTGTTCGGGTTTCACGCAAATGGCATACCGATTAAATGGTAGAGCTATTCCCCGTGATGCGTCACAGCAAATAGAATTAGGAACAACGTTAAGCTTTATTGAAGAAGCTGAACCCGGTGATCTGGCTTTTTTTGATGATGCTGAAGGAAATATCATTCACGTGGGGATGATCCTTGAAAATAACTACATACTTCATGCTTCAGGTAAAATTCGTATCGACAGAATAGACCAACAGGGTATTTTTAATAAAGAGCTCGGCGAGCATACGCATAAACTGCGATTGATCAAACAGATATTTTAGAGCTATCAGCAGTCAGCTTTCAGTACTCAGCTATCAGCCTTCAGCTTTAAATCTTTAATCTTCAACTTTTAACTTTTCTCATCCCTCATCCCTCATCCCTCAGCTGTCAGATTGGAAAATTAACTCAAAACTCAAAACTCATCACTCAAAACTTAAATTATTTATTGTAAGCATTGATTTTTTCGTAGATTTGGAGCATCATAAACTTTAGGGGTGTCTAATAAAATAAGACTGAGAAATACCCTTATCACCTGATGCAGATGATGCTGCCGTAGGGAAAAGTTATCTTCCCTGACTTTGCCTAAAGTTTATTGTTTTAATTATTTGTGTATGAAGCTCATAGTGAACAGTAAGCCGGAAGATCACCATCTGGAATATTTAAATCAACTGCTGCAGGATTTAGACTTACTTGAGTCTAAAGGCATTGCTGTGGCCGTAAATAATAAGGTCATTTCCAAGATGAATTGGAATGCATTTCAATTAAAAGAAAACGATACAATCACCATCATCCGCGCTACGCAGGGTGGTTAATAAATAAAGCATATGAAAGAAGAAAAATTACCTACGGAACATTCGATTTCTACAAAACCATTTCCGGCATCAACAAAGATTTATGTCAAAGGTGAAATTCATGACATCGAAGTAGCGATGCGTGAGATTAAACTGGAAGACTCAAAACCTGTTTTTACTGATGGGGAGTTTATCAAGCCGGAAAACGAACCCATTACCGTTTATGATACTTCGGGACCTTACACAGATCCGAATATTGAAGTGGATGTGCGGAAGGGACTTCCTCAATTGCGTCAGGAATGGATCATGGATCGCGGGGATGTTGAGGAATTAGAAGGTATTAGTTCCGACTTTGGTAAGGAACGTCTGTACAATTCTGATTTAGACCACTTGCGTTTTGAATATGTCAAAAAGCCTTTAAGAGCAAAGAACGGTGCCAATGTATCTCAGATGCACTATGCTAAGAAAGGGGTTATTACCCCGGAAATGGAATACATTGCCATCCGTGAGAATCAGAAATATCAAGAGTGGCATGAGAAGTGTGTTCAGCACAAAGGTGAAAGCTTTGGTGCCCGAACGCCAAAAGGAGCAATTACCCCGGAATTTGTTCGTCAGGAAATTGCTGAAGGACGTGCGATCATTCCAAATAACATCAACCATCCGGAAAGTGAGCCCATGATTATCGGGCGTAATTTCCTGGTAAAGATCAATGCCAATATCGGTAACTCGGCGGTGACTTCAAGCATCGAAGAAGAAGTTGAGAAAGCTGTTTGGTCTTGCCGTTGGGGAGCTGACACCATCATGGATCTTTCTACAGGAAATAATATCCATGAAACACGCGAATGGATTATTCGTAATTCTCCCGTGCCTATTGGTACAGTACCCATTTATCAGGCTTTGGAAAAAGTAGATGGTAAAGCTGAAGATCTAACCTGGGAGATTTTCCGTGATACTCTGATTGAGCAAGCCGAACAAGGTGTAGATTACTTTACCATTCACGCCGGAGTACTTTTGCGTTACGTTCCGATGACAGCCAAGCGCGTTACAGGAATCGTTTCTCGTGGGGGTTCTATTATGGCTAAATGGTGTCTGGCACATCACCAGGAAAACTTCCTTTACACACACTTCGAAGATATTTGTGAAATCATGAAAGCCTACGATGTTGCCTTTTCATTGGGAGATGGTTTACGTCCGGGTTCTATTGCCGATGCGAACGATGAAGCTCAGTTTGGTGAATTAGAAACCTTAGGTGAATTGACTAAAATTGCCTGGAAACACGACATTCAGGTTATGATTGAAGGTCCCGGTCATGTGCCAATGCACATGATCAAAGAAAATATGGACAAGCAACTCGAAGAGTGTCACGAAGCACCTTTCTACACACTTGGACCTCTAACCACGGATATCGCTCCGGGTTACGACCATATTACTTCCGGTATTGGTGCTGCCATGATCGGTTGGTTTGGATGTGCTATGCTTTGTTACGTAACTCCGAAAGAGCACTTAGGTCTTCCGAATAAAGAGGATGTACGTGTGGGGGTGGTAACTTACAAGTTAGCAGCTCATGCTGCCGATCTGGCGAAAGGTCATCCGGGAGCACAACACAGAGATAACGCCTTAAGTCAGGCTCGTTTTGAATTCCGTTGGAACGATCAATTCAACCTTTCTTTAGATCCGGAAAGAGCTCGTGAGTATCACGACGAAACACTTCCCGCAGAGAATGCAAAGGTGGCTCACTTCTGTTCGATGTGTGGACCTAAATTCTGTTCGATGAAGATCTCACAGGAAGTTCGTGACTATGCAAAAGAACAAGAGAAAAACCAAGGAATGGCTGAAAAGTCGAAAGAGTTTATGGAGAAAGGAGCGGAGGTTTACCTTGAACCTGAACGCTTAAGCTAATCAGTTTACAGTTGGCAGTTGACAGTTTACAGTATGGGAACTTTAAAAGATTTATTGGTTTACAAAAAGGCTTTTGCTTTAGCGATGGAAATCTTTGAAATATCAAAGACTTTTCCTTCGGAAGAAAAGTATTCTTTAACGGATCAAATTCGAAGGAGCTCCCGTTCTGTATGCGCAAATTTGGCTGAAGCTTACAGAAAAAGACAATACAAAGCTCATTTCCTGAGTAAAGTATCAGATTCAGATATGGAAAATGCTGAAATGCAAACCTGGTTTAGTTTCTGATTTGAAAATTTGAAGATTTGAAAATGTTTACTCCAATAACTAACAACCAACAACCAACAACCGCACTAAGCATAGCTGGATTTGACCCCTGTGCGGGAGCAGGAGTGTTGGCGGATGTAAAGACCTTTGAGCAGCATGCCGTTCAGGGGTTTGGAGTGAATACGGCTAATACTTATCAAAACGATACTGAATTTGATGGTTTGGACTGGTGTACGGAGCAACAGATCGTACAACAAATTGAAGTATTGCAAAGACGTTTTCAAATTGACTTTGCGAAAATTGGACTGATAGAGAACCTACTTGTTTTAAAAGCTGTTATCGCCCAATTAAAAAAACAAGGAACTCAAATTATTTGGGACCCCGTTTTAAAGGCCAGTGCCGGATTTGAATTTCATTCGGAATTGGATAAATCTGATTTGGTGAAGGTGCTTGAAGAATGTTATCTGATCACTCCCAACAAAGATGAATATGAAATTCTAAATGAGATTTGTGAGATTTCAAGCCATTGTCATGTTCTCTTAAAGGGCGGACATGCGGTTGGTGTAAATTCCGTTGATATTCTTTTTGCTGAGGGTAAAGAAATACCCTTTTCAAATACAAGATTAAATGCCTCGAAACACGGTTCCGGTTGTGTTTTGTCAGCAGCCATTACCGCTAATCTGGCAAAGGGCTTTAAACTTGAAAAAGCGATTAAAAATGCGAAGGGATACATTACTCAGTATTTAAACAGTACAGACACCTTACTTGGGCATCACAAAGGACTTCAAACCTTAGTGAAAGAAATTAGCAATCTTCAGTTTATCACTCAAGAAGCTCATGGACTCAGTCATTCTGATATTTGTAAAAATGTTGTTGAATCCGGTGTTGATTGGGTTCAGTTAAGAATGAAAGAGGTTTCGGATGCGGAATACATTGCTGAAGCGATAAAATGCAAGACGCTTTGTGCGAAACACAACAGCACATTCATCCTAAACGATCGGGTAGATATTGCCCTGGAAGTGGATGCCGACGGCGTTCATTTGGGTAAAAATGACATGAAGCCGTCTGACGCTCGTAAACTATTGGGAGATGACAAGATTATTGGAGGAACAGCCAACACCTTTGAAGACATTCAGCACTTGGTTAAGCAAGGTGTTGATTATGTAGGTTTAGGCCCTTTTCGATTTACGGAAACTAAAAAGAATTTAAGCCCTGTGCTGGGTTTGGAAGGATATTCTGAAATCATAAAACAATGTCATCAATCAGGGGTTAACATTCCTGTTGTAGCCATAGGAGGAATTCAATTAAAGGATATTGAAGCTATTAAGAGTACAGGGATATTCGGCATTGCCGTTTCCGGATTGATTGTAAATACTGATGATAGGAATAAGAGGATTAAAGAAATAAAACAGGCTTTCAGCAGTCAGCTATCAGCTATCAGCAGTCAGCTATCAGTAATTAAATAATTAATAGGATGAGAAATTTTAAAGAATTAAAAGTGTGGAGCAAAGCTCATGAATGTGCACTGGAAACTTATCGTGTGACGAAAGGTTTTCCAAAAGAAGAAATTTATGGTTTGACTTCGCAGTTAAGAAGAGCTGCAAGTTCAATACCTACAAATATTGCAGAAGGTTCCGGAAGAAGTTCGGAAAAAGATTTTGCAAGATTTTTAACCATAGCGGCAGGATCAGCTTCTGAAGCAGAGTATTTATTGATCTTATCACAAGATTTAAATTATTTAAACTCAGATACAGCCGTTTCGTTAAGGACTAAAATAAGAGAAACTCGAAAGATGCTTTCTGGATTTATTAACAAGCTCAAAGCATAGCTGACTGCTGATCGCTGAGAGCTGAAAGCTTTATTTATGTTAAAGATCGCTGACAAAACATTTACTTCGCGCCTGTTTACAGGTACCGGAAAATTCAGTTCCAACTCATTGATGGAGCAGGCACTTTTGGCTTCCGGTTCTGAGTTGGTAACGATGGCATTAAAAAGAGTGGATATTAACGATGATCAGGATGATATTTTAAAACATCTGAATCATCCACAATTTAACTTGCTTCCTAATACATCGGGTGTTCGAAATGCAAAAGAGGCTGTATTTGCAGCGCAATTAGCACGTGAAGCGTTGGAGACGAATTGGCTGAAATTAGAAATTCATCCCGATCCTAAATACCTTCTTCCCGACCCAATTGAAACCCTAAAGGCAGCTGAAGAATTAGTAAAAGATGGCTTTATCGTACTGCCCTATGTAAATGCTGATCCTGTTTTGTGTAAACGATTGGAAGAAGTGGGAACCGCAGCAGTGATGCCCTTAGGATCTCCAATAGGATCTAATAAAGGTTTGGAAACGAGGGCCATGCTTGAAATCATTATTGATCAGGCAAAAGTTCCTGTGGTTGTAGATGCCGGAATCGGAGCTCCCTCACATGCCGCTTTTGCTATGGAACTGGGAGCTGATGCGGTCTTGGTAAATACCGCAATTGCTGTTGCTGACAATCCGATTGCTATGGGTGAAGCCTTTAAAATGGCTGTTCAGGCCGGAAGAATGGCTTTTGAAGCCAAATTGGGAAGGCAATCTGAGCAGGCTGAGGCCTCAAGCCCCTTAACAAGTTTTTTAAATGAATAGCATTCAGCTATCAGCTTTTTATCATTTCTGAAAGCTGACTGCTGACCGCTAACAGCTAATACCTAACAGCTACAATGAGCTACTTTAAGAATAGATTCGAAACGCTTAACTGGGATGAGATCAAAACCAGTATCTACAACAAAACAGCTGTTGATGTAGAGCGCGCTTTGGGGAAGACCAAAAGAGACCTGGAAGATTTCAAAGCATTGATCTCTCCTGCAGCGGAGCCTTATTTAGAACAAATGGCACAGTTGAGTCATGCTATTACGCAAAAGCGATTTGGTAAGACCATGCAGTTGTACATACCGATGTATCTTTCCAATGAATGTCAAAACATTTGTACCTACTGTGGTTTTAGTATGAATATTGATATTGCTCGAAAGACCCTTTCTGAAGAGGAAATTTTAGCCGAAGTAGCTGCGATTAAAAAAATGGGCTACGACCACATACTCATCGTTACGGGTGAAGCTAATAAGACGGTAGGCATCGAGTATTTTAAAAAAGCCATTCGATTGATCAAGCCTCATTTCTCGAGCATTTCTATAGAAGTACAACCCTTGAAACAAGAAGAGTACGAAGAACTGATCGCTGAAGGATTAAATACCGTTTTGGTTTATCAGGAAACTTACGATGAATCGGATTACAAAAAACACCATCCCAAAGGGCGTAAGTCGAATTTTGACTGGCGTTTAGACACGCCTGATCGCCTCGGTAAAGCCGGTATCCACAAAATGGGTTTGGGCGTTTTAATTGGTTTGGAAGATTGGAGAACAGATTCATTTTTCTGTGCTGAGCATCTTAATTATCTTGAAAAAACCTATTGGCAAACCAAATATTCCATTTCTTTTCCTCGTTTGCGACCTTGTGCCAATGGAATTGAGTTAAAGTCCATTATGACGGATAAAGAACTGGTGCAATTAATTTGTGCGTATCGTCTTCTTAATGAAGAGGTTGAGTTATCGATGTCTACCCGGGAATCGGATACATTCAGAGATCATGTGATTAAGTTGGGGATAACGTCAATTTCCTGTGATTCTAAAACAGATCCTGGTGGTTATGCATCAGGGCAAGACAATTTAGAGCAGTTTGAAATATCAGATCATCGACCGACAGATGAGTTTATTAATGTGATAAAAAAACAAGGTTACGAACCCGTTTGGAAAGATTGGGATCATAGTTTACAGTAAAAAAAAAGTCGAGTAGGAATTTTAGGAAGTATCAATACACCAGTTAAATATATTTGTCAATGTGATTTAGAACAAGTGTTGAATTCTATTGTAAAAAAGGATTATTTTTTCTTTCGAATCCAATATTGGTTTTAGGACCGTGTCCCGGGTAAACGACCATCTTATCATCAAGAATAAGCAATTTTTCTTTTATCGATCTTAGTAGCGTTTCATGATCACCCAAAGGCAGATCTGTCCTGCCGATACTTAGATGAAACAACACATCAGCCGAAAGCGTAATATTTTCCTCTTTATTGACCAAACAGATGTGCCCCGGAGCATGACCGGGTGTGAAAATAATTTCAAATTCACTAATTCCAAATTTCAGGATATCACCTTCCTCAACAAAATTTGTTACTTCAGGAAGTTCTTCTAAAAGTAGTCCATATTGACTTGCCGCAAGAGGGGCATATTCAAGCATGGGAAGGTCTGATCTATGCATAATCGGACTCAGTTGATATGTATCTGCAACAAACTTATTCCCGAAGACGTGATCTAAATGACAGTGGGTGTTAACAAGCGCAACCGGTTTTAAGGAATTTTGTTCGATGAAATTTTTGAGAATCGTATTTTCTGTTTCATCATAACAACCTGGGTCTACAATGATGCACTCATTGGTTTCGTCGTAAGCGATGTAGGTGTTCTCTTGAAAAGGATTAAAGGTGAAGCTTTTAATTTTTATCATTTGATGATATTGATTTATACTACTGCAAAATTAATTCTTTTTATCGTAGAATAGTTTAAATTCGCAAGACGAAAAGATGAGATCGGATAAATGTTGAATACCACATCAAAAATAAAGGGTTATTGTTTAATCACCGGAGCCAGTCAGGGGATTGGAAGGGCGATTTCACATGAATGGGCTTCAAGGGGTGTTCCCATTGTAGCTGTAGCCATAGATTCGGAAGCTTTAAAAGTACTTAAACAAGACATTGAATCCACTTACGATGTTTCTTGTGTTACGCTAACTAAAGATCTGTTAAATCCTGATACGCCTCAGGAAGTTTTTGACTGGTGTATAGATAATAATATTGACGTGCAGGTTTTGGTAAATAATGTAGGTTTAGGTTCGTCAGGTAGTTTTGAAGATACAAGTATAGACTTTGATATTTGTCTGGTGAAGTTAAACATCTTTCCAATGATTCAATTGACGAAATTGTTTTTACCTGTTTTAAAGAAATTCGATAAGTCGTACATTTTAAATATGAGTAGCTTGGGTAGTTACAGACCCATACCTTACAAAGCCTTGTACACAGCTTCAAAAGCATTTATTTATTCGTTTTCCAAGGCCATATCTTCCGAATTAAAAGAAGATTCGGTACAGGTTTCTGTTTCTTGTCCTGCAGGGGTTTATACCAATGCAGATACCGTAAGGCGAATTAAGGTGAGTGGTAATATTGCCAAGTGGACGAGTTTATATGCAGATATGGTAGCTTCGTACATTGTAAATGGAATGCTTAGAGGTAAAGACTTGATCATTCCGGGAAAAGGAGCTAAAGTGCTCATGGTTTTAATGAAATTAATGCCTGAAAATTTTAACAGATGGATGGTTGGGAGAAATATGAAAAGAAATCAAAGTGCAGTATAAGATAAAAGATATCATTGAATCATCCTTCGAAAGTTTAGTAGAATGGCGAGAGCATCTTCATGCGAATCCGGAACTTTCATTCCGGGAAGAAGAGACTTCGGCATTTGTAGTCTCTCGGCTTGAGGATATGAATATTCCTTACCAAAGAGGAGTTGCCGGTACGGGTATTGTGGCTTTGATTAAAGGTCGTAATCCTGAGAAGCAATGTATTGCATTGCGGGCAGACCTTGATGCTTTACCGATTATTGAAGAGAATGAAGTTCCGTACAAATCTAAAGTTCAAGGTGTGATGCATGCCTGTGGTCATGATGTACATACGACTTGTTTGTTGGGTGCTGCTAAAGCATTGAATGCAT
>Ga0207964_1000228_pt1 | contig 17797 bp, 14 predicted proteins | sample Knorr_S23_td_250_FD_185608 | JGI IMG/M metagenome (GOLD analysis project Ga0207964, IMG submission 185608) | Marine microbial communities from Southern Atlantic Ocean transect - Knorr_S23_td_250_ad_251m_LV_A (SPAdes) (version 2) | ecosystem: Environmental > Aquatic > Marine > Oceanic | place...
GAGTTTTTTAGACCTGCTATCAAAAAAGCTGATAGACGAGGCAATGGTTCACATCGCAACCGACTGGGAGGAGTACGCGAAGCACATCATGGAGACACTAGAATCTCACCCGCACTTTAAAAATCGCGCTGGAGGCCATATGTATTCTGAAAGGCCTCAATATAGGCCGCTTACGAAATTTGAAAATAGAGGTCAAAAATTGGGTCACGGTGTTTGGGATATAATCTTTACAAAAACAAAGGGGGGTTAAATGTTATTTCCTATATTTGTTGTAGTCACACTTGCTGAAATCTACGTACTGGTCAGTGTCGGTCAGGCGATAGGTGGGCTATCGACAGTCCTCCTCGTCATCGTTACTGCGTTTATTGGCTCTAGTCTCCTGAGACAGCAGGGCTGGTCTACTATGGCAAAAGCCCAACAAAGCATGGCGGAAGGGAGAACCCCGGCGATGGAAATGTTAGAGGGGGTTGTGATTTTGGTTTCCGGAATCCTCTTGCTCACGCCCGGCTTTTTGACGGACGGCCTCGGACTGCTCGGACTCATGCCATGGAGTCGGCACTACTTCATCAACCACTTCCTGGAAAAGAATGCAGAGAGAGTCTTTCGTTCAAGAAGCTCGGTGTTCATTCATAAATCAGGAACGAACGAGTCAAAAACTAAGAAAGATGACGCCATCGAAGGCGAGTTTTGGGAAGACAAATAAGCCTAATACCTTTTAACTAAAATTTAGTCCCTAACATGCAAGATAAACGCACCCTCGATGATTGGCTCAATTGGCAAGAGGCCTTGATGGAAGAGACAATCGTTCTCGGCCTTGAGAGAGTCCAAATCGTCTACGACAGACTCTTTCCGAATGGCGTCCCTTACAGCGTGATTACGGTCGCTGGTACCAACGGCAAAGGGTCCACCGTCTCATTTATTGACAGCATTTATCGCCAATCCAAATACAAAATTGGTCGCTCAACCTCGCCCCACTTATTGAAGTATAACGAGCGCTACGCTATTGACGGAGAGGACGTCTCTGACGAGACAATCATCAAAGCGTTCGAGCTCATTGAAACCAAGAGGAACGAAGTTACCCTGACCTACTTTGAATTTTCAACGCTAGCGGCTTTAATCATCTTTGATGAGGCCAATGTCGATCTTGCGATTCTTGAGGTCGGGCTCGGCGGAAGACTCGACTCCGTCAACGTTGTCGATAGCGACGTCAGCGTGATTACCAATATTGCAATCGACCATACCGACTACCTTGGCGATACGAGGGAGACCATTGGCAGGGAAAAGGCGGGCATCATGAGAGCCTCAAGGCCCTGCATTTGTGGTGACCAGGACCCACCGCAAAGTTTGTTGTCTTATGCCAAAGAGATTGATACACCGATCACTTTCGTCTCAGAAGGCTACCGAGATGAGATAGGGCTTGAGGGAGCGCACCAAAGAATCAACGCCTCGGTTGCAATCAAGACCGTTGAAAAGATGATGCATCAATTCGAGGTGACAGATCACATGATTACTGAGGGAGTTAAGAATGCATCAATCAAGGCGCGCTTTGAGAAAAAATATGTTGGCGACAAAACCATTATTCTGGATGTGGCACACAACCCGGCAGCAGTGAAGACGCTGGTTGATACCTTGGGAGAGTCACCAATGAACACGGTGGCTATTTTTTCAGCGCTCATTGACAAAGACATCATCGACATGGTCAACCTGGCATCAAAATCAATCCAGCACTGGTACCTTGTGCCTCTATCATCTGAAAGAGCGATTGATTCAAATGAACTCAAGAGTAAGTTCTCAGACTCTAGCTCAACAACGATCTGCAGCGACATGAATAGCGCCATACAAAAGTCATTAGCACTGAAAGATATTGAACGGGTTGTTATTTTTGGCTCTTTTTACACCATCGCTGACGCCACCTTGGTTGTCGACAAAATGTAATTATTATTACTCAAGGCAGAGAACGACAAAGCCTTAGAAACTGCTGTAAAATTGATGCTATCTATCAGGGAGCTCATGGGCAATTTTTTTGACAACGTTTGGAGTGCTATCAGTTTACTGGCTTGGTCGGATTGGCTTACCCTGATTATTCTTATTGTGTTTGTGGTTCGCGGCTTTATTCAGGGGCTTGCGAAGGAGGTCATCAGCTTCATTTTTGTTCTTATTGCCATTGTTATAGCTTGGCTTTACTATGAAACCTTTGCTAAAACTTTTCTGAATAACTGGATTAGTAGTGACAATCAATCCATCTACGCGTTATCATTTGGCGGCATATTTCTGAGCATCTGGCTCATTAAAAAAGGCCTATATAGAATTGCCAGTGCCTCCTCAAACAATCAAAACCCTAATCAACTCAATCGACCATTCGCAAATATTGTAATCACTTTAATTGTGGCAATAATCAGTTACAACTTTCTGGGCTTGTTTTCAAGCTTCAATACGTTAGAGCCGCTCATCCTAAATCAATCGTTCAGAAACTTTGTCTCTTTCGTTCTGCTCTTTGCTATCTTAATGATTGCCTTAGTGGCACTATCAAGGCTTCTGAATATTAAGGTTGATACAGAAAATCCTTCCCTCATGGCGCCCGCGTATGAGGGTATATTAAGGTTACTGAGCGCTCTGGATGTTCTCATTAATGCAAGAAACGTTGTCGGCCTAAAAAATAAATTTTTTGGAGCCGTCTTGGGCCTATTCAAAGGGGGCACGTTCGTCTTGATTGCCGTTCTGATTCTCCAGAGCATGTCCTGGGTTACTCAAAACCATGCCTGGGTAGAGACGACTGGAGCCCTGAGAACGTTTCAAGACTGGTCTGTTGACATTAAGCCGGTTTTGTCTAAACACTTACTGTTCGTTGAACTTGAGCCGGGTGACGTTGTTGTCGAGTTTATAGAAAGCGAAATTTTAAAGGAATAAAAGATGTGCGGAATCATTGGAATCCTCTCTACCACTAAAAAAGATGTCGGTCTCTACATCTACGATGCATTAACCATTATTCAGCATCGAGGTCAAGACGCTGCAGGCATAATGACTGCCAACAAGGGTCGATTCTTCATGCGCAAAGGGAATGGGATGGTGCGCAACGTGTTTAGGACCAAGCACATGGAAAAACTGATCGGAGATATGGGTATTGGTCATATACGCTACCCTACAGCAGGGAGTTCATCGGAGGCTGAAGCACAACCCTTCTATGTCAATTCGCCTTACGGAATCGCGTTCGCACACAATGGCAACCTCACCAATGCTAACGCTCTGGCCCAAGAAATCTCTGAGCAAGATCTGAGACACATTAATACGAATTCAGATTCAGAAATACTGCTCAATATTTTGGCTAGTGAAATTGCTGAAGAGCAGAAGCGTCGAATCAATGAAAACGACATCTTTAAGGCGGTGACCAAACTCCATCAACGAGTCAAGGGGGCCTACGCAGCGATCGGGATGATTCCAGGGTACGGCATTTTTGGTTTCAGAGACCCCAACGGAATCCGACCACTCATACTTGGTGAGAGAACGACGAAAGAGGGCACTAAATACATGTTGACCTCTGAGAGCGTTGCCCTGACAGCGCTCGGCTACAAGATAACTCGCGATGTCGAGCCTGGAGAGGCTATTGTGATTGACCGAAAAGGGCAAGTTCATTCGCATCAGTGCTCCGAAAACCCGAGACTGTCTCCCTGCATTTTTGAGTTTGTTTATTTTGCAAGACCCGACTCGATTATTGACAACATTTCAGTCTACAAATCTCGACTCAGGATGGGTGAAAAGCTAGCACAAAAGATTAAGTCGAAGTGGAGTGATGAAAAGATAGACGTTGTGATACCGATTCCAGATACCTCGAGAACCGCTGCACTTCAATTGGCCAATGAATTGGACGTCAAGTATCGAGAAGGCTTCATTAAAAACCGTTACATTGCCAGAACGTTCATTATGCCAGGGCAAAAACAAAGAAAAAAATCGGTCCGTCAAAAGTTGAGTGCAATCGAGCTAGAGTTTAAAGACAAAAATGTGCTTCTTGTGGATGACTCCATCGTACGCGGCACGACCAGTAAGGAGATTGTGCAGATGGCAAGGTCTGCTGGGGCAAAGAAAGTGTTCTTCGCTTCTGCAGCACCCCCTGTTCGACACCCCAACGTGTACGGTATCGATATGGCGAGCAAGAACGAATTTATTGCTCATGAAAAAACGACCGACGAGGTCTGCGAAGCGATCGGATCGGATAAGTTAATTTATCAAAATCTTGATGACTTAATTTGGTCTGTCAGTCAAGGGAACCCGGATATTGAGGTTTTTGATTGCTCATGCTTTGATGGTAATTATCTGACTAATGATATTGACAAACCCTACCTTGATAATCTTGAAGCTAATAGGTCGGACGAGGCTAAAGCGAGCAATATCAGTAATGAAAGCTCTGAATTAATCTACAATGATGCTGACTAGACAAACAAAACCATGAAAGATAAAAACTTTGAAACAAAATCTGTACGTGAGGGTCATGAGCCGACTAATGAGCAAGAGCACTCAGCTGCTATATTCTTAACTTCAAGCTTTAGATTCAACAATGCTGAAGAGGCTGCTGAGCGTTTTGAAAATAACGGTAATGGCAATATATACTCGAGGTTTACGAATCCGAGCGTTGACGCCTTCCAAAACAAACTCGCTGCCTTAGAAGGTGCGGAGAAGTGCCAGGCTACCGCGAGCGGTATGTCAGCCATCTTTGCAACCATCATGACGACCCTCAAGCCGGGAGACCACATGGTGGCCTCTCGCTGTATGTTTGGTACTACCATCGTTCTTCTCAACAATATTGTTGCGAAATTTGGAATCAAGGTCACCTTTGTTGACTTGCCGGATTTAGATGCCTGGGAGAAAAGTGTTCACAAAAATACTAAGTTATTTCTCTTAGAAACGCCTTCAAACCCTTTGGGTGAAGTGGTAGATATTAAGAAACTCTCAGCCATATCAAAGAAAAATAAAATTGTTCTAGCGGTTGATAACTGCATCATGACGCCTGCACTTCAAAGACCTTTATCACTCGGGGCTGATCTTGTGATCCACTCAGCCACAAAATATATCGACGGACAAGGAAGATGCCTGGCAGGTGCAGTTGCTGGAAAAGCATCGATTATTGATGAAATTAGTTCATTTACTCGTAGCACTGGGCCAACATTGAGCGCATTTAATGCCTGGGTTGTCCTGAAGGGTCTAGAAACCCTTAGTCTAAGGATGAAAGCACATAGCGAAAGCGCGATAAAACTTGCAAACTGGCTGGAGAGTCAAACATTTGTTGACAAGGTTCACTATATAGGTCTTCAAAATCACCCTCATCACGAAATTGCTAAACAGCAACAAACAGGCTTTGGAGGCATTGTCTCGTTCGAAGTTAAGGGTGGCAGAAATGAGGCCTTTAAACTTATAAACAACACCAAAATGATTTCAATTACTGCAAACTTGGGCGACACTAAAACAACGATTACGCACCCATCATCAACGACCCATGTCAGGCTTACTGAGGAAGAAAAAAAGCAAACTCACATTTCAGAAAACCTGATACGCATCTCTGTTGGGCTAGAAAATATCGAAGATATCATTGATGACCTTAAGCCTTAAGTTGAATTTTAAGCATAATTCAACTATGTTAAAATTTATCCAGTAAAAGATTTGACAAAACTTATGAAGCAAAGCAGCTATTCCTATGAAGATCTAATCCTATGTGGAAAAGGAGAGCTTTTTGGACCTGGAAATGCGCAACTTCCTCAGCCACCCATGCTAATGTTTGATCGCATTACAAATATTAGTGAAAATGGTGGAGATTACGGTAAGGGTGGAATGACTGCTGAACTTGATATTAACAAGGACTTATGGTTTTTTGATTGCCACTTTAATGAAGACCCTGTCATGCCTGGATGCTTAGGTGTTGATGCTATGTGGCAGCTAGTTGGCTTTTATCTAGGCTGGCTTGGTGGCCCTGGTAGAGGCCGGGCACTAGGTTCAGGGCAAATCAAGTTTACAGGTCAAGTGCTTCCAATAAGCAAAAAAATAACCTACAATGTGAGTCTTTCAAGGGTTATTGCACGAAAACTATATATGGGCATTGCAGATGCGACTATGGAAGTTGACGGTAAAACTATTTATGAAGCAACAAACCTCAAAGTTGGCTTATTTACAGACACCTCATCATTCTGATGAATAGAGTCGTTGTCACCGGCATGGGTATTGTTAGTAGTCTTGGAGCTAACAAGTCAGAAGTTTTAGAGTCTCTTAAGTCAGCAAAATCAGGCATTGAGTTTAGTGAAACATATATGGAGATGGGTCTAAGATCACATGTTCATGGCTCCATTCCAGACATTGACACTAGCGATATAATTGACCGCAAAATGCTAAGATTCATGGCAGATGCAGCAATTTACAATGCTGTAGCCTTAGATGAAGCAATCAAAGAATCTGAACTGAGCCCAGAAATGGTTTCTCATGAAAGAACTGGTCTCATTATGGGTTCTGGTGGAGCCTCAAACCAGAATATTGTTGAGTCAGCGGATATTTTAAGAGACAGAGGCATTAAGAGAGTTGGGCCTTACCGTGTCCCAAGAACAATGGGTTCAACAACCTCAGCCTGTCTTTCTACTCTCTTTAAAATTAAAGGGATAAATTACTCTATTAGCTCTGCATGCTCAACCAGTGCTCACTGCATTGGGAATGCAATGGAACAAATACAACTTGGCAAACAAGATGTAGTTTTTGCTGGTGGTGGTGAAGAGCTTGACTGGTCTTTAACTATGTTGTTTGATGCAATGGGTGCACTCTCGTCAAAATACAATGAGTCGCCTACAAAAGCATCGCGAGCTTTTGATGCGGATAGAGATGGGTTCGTTATTTCAGGGGGTGGTGGCGCCCTAGTTCTTGAGTCTTTAGAACATGCTCAAGCTCGGGGGGCAAACATTATTGCTGAACTTGTTGGCTATGGCGCAACATCAGATGGTTACGATATGGTAGCACCCTCTGGTGAGGGAGCAAAAAGATGTATGGAAATAGCGATTGCAGACGTTAAAGGACCTATCGATTACATCAACGCTCATGGCACTTCAACTCCTGTAGGTGACGTCAAAGAGCTTGGAGCAATTAAAGAGGTCTTTGGAGACAATTCAATTCCTTTGATAGGCTCAACCAAATCTTTGTCAGGTCATGCCCTAGGTGCGGCAGGAGTTAACGAATCGATCTACTCACTCTTAATGCTTCAAAATGATTTTGTTGCTGAATCTGTTAATATTGAAAATCTTGATAGTGAAGCCTCTGGTATGCCGATTGCAAGAGAAACAAAAAATGTGAAACTAAACCGAGTGCTTTCGAATAGCTTTGGCTTTGGTGGAACTAACGCTTGTCTTGTTTTTGAAAAAATATAAACAATAAAACTAACTACGGCCTGGCATCAATCTCTTTTTTCTCTTTCTCAGAAGGAAGCATATCTTCCTTTGAAATCCCTAGCGCAAGAATCATAGAGCTTGCAACATAGATTGAAGAGTAAGTACCAATAATGACACCAATAATTAGCGCCCCTGCAAAACTATTGATGACTTCTCCGCCTAAATAAAACAAGGCGAAAAGCACTAGCAAAGTTGTGAGTGAGGTCATTAGAGTTCTTGATAATGTTTGGTTTAACGCTTCATTGACAATCGGCTCAGGTTCAACATGGCGAGTTGCTAGAAAGTTTTCTCGAATCCTATCAAAGACAACAATCGTGTCATTCAAAGAATAGCCAATGACTGCAAGAATGGCAGCCAAAACAGTTAAATCGAATTCAATTTGAAGAATTGAAAAAACGCCTAAGGTGATAATAACATCATGGACTATAGCTGCAATTGATCCCAAAGCAAATCGATATTCGAATCTAAATGCAACATAGATTAATATACCAATTAGTGCATAAAGCATTGCAAGTCCGCCATCATTAGTAAGCTCTTCACCTACCTTTGGACCAACGAACTCTACCCTTCGAACATCTATTCCATCACCCAGCATCCGGATAATAGATGAGCTCAATTTTGCGCTTGATGTGGCTTGCGGTTCAAGCTGAATAAGGACTTCAGTATCAGATCCAAAATATTGTACATTCGCGCCCTCGTATTCAGCTGCTGCAAGTTTTGATCTTATGCTTTCAAGGTCAGCAGTTTTTTCATAACCCAACTCGATTAAAGTTCCGCCCGTAAAGTCGATACCAAATTTTAAGCCTTGCAAGCCTAAAGAGGCTAGAGAAACTATCAATAAAATTGCCGAGAAAATAAGTGCAAACTTACGTTTACCAACAAAATCGATGACTGGAAGATTTAAAGATCTGAGACTCATATCGCTAACTCCTCAACTTTTTTACCGCCATAGATTATATTAATAATTGCTCTTGAGACAATAATGGCTGTAAACATCGATGTAATGATTCCTATGGTTAAAGTGACTGCAAAACCTTTAATCGGTCCAGTACCAAAACTAAACAAAACAATCGATGCTATAAGCGTTGTTATATTTGCATCTGCAATTGTTAACAAGGCTTTTTCATAGCCCGATGAAATTGCTTTTTGAATATTTTTACTAGAGCGCATCTCTTCTTTAATACGCTCAAAAATCAAAACATTTGCATCTACTGCCATACCGACAGTCAGAACAATTCCTGCTATTCCAGGAAGAGTAAGTGTCGCCTGAATCAATGACAAAATAGAGATAATAGTAACTAAATTAAGCGTCAAGGCTAAATTGGCAACCAAACCAAAAACTCGATAACGCCATGCCATAAAGATGAGGACTAAACCAAAGCCAACGAGCACTGAGATTAATCCTTTTTGAATATTATCAGCACCAAGACTTGGCCCAATTGTTCTCTCCTCAATAATCTCGACTGGCGCAGACAGAGATCCAGCCCTTAGAAGCAGTGCTAAATTTGTTGCCTCTCTGGCACTATCTAAACCTGTGATTTGGAAGCGATTGGAAAACGTACCCTGAATTGTCGCTGCGTTAATAATATCCTGTGTCTTAGTGCGCTTCTTGACAGCCACTCCATCCTCCATCACAGTTTCAACCTGGTTTTCGATAAAGACCACAGCCATCCTATAACCCAAAAACTCTTTAGTCGTATCCAGCATAGAACGGCCGCCAGAGCTATCAAGCACAATACTAACGCTAGGCTGATTGTTTTCATCCATACTGGAAGAGGCGTCAACTATATTTTCTCCAGTAGTAATCACATTAGTCTTTAAAAGTAAGGGCCGCCCATCCTTGAACTTATAAATTTTAGATCCTGTAGGTGTTTTTCCTGACTGAATTGCAGTTTGGACATCATTTTTTTCATCAACCATTCTAAATTCAATAGTCGCAACTGCCCCCAAAATTTCTTTTGCTCTTGCAGTATCTTGAACGCCTGGCAATTGAACAACGATTCTCTCTGTTCCCTGTTGCTGAATGATTGGCTCAGCAACACCCAACTCGTTCACACGATTTCTGAGTGTCGTAATGTTTTGTTTCAGAGCGCCAAGTTTTGCGTCCGCTTGAGCAGCAGCTGAAATTTTAAGTCCTAGCTCAAGTTCTTGCTCGCTTCCTTCAGCAATAACTAGGTCAGGCAAATCCTTTTTTATGACTTTTTTTGCTTCATTTTTTAGCTCTGTACTTTTGAAAGAAACAACAAGTAAATTATCTTCTTTGCGGATTTTCTTATAAAGTTTATCTTTTCTTAGTGCCGCCCTCAGCTCATTATAATAACGATCTACAGCCATTGTGGTGACGGCATTCATGTCAACCTCAAGTAGAAAATGAACCCCGCCCCTGAGATCAAGTCCTAAAGACATTGCCTTGCCACCGATACCTGAGAGCCATTCCGGTATTGATGGTGCTAAATTAAGAGCCACAACATAATTTCTTGTAAGCGAGTCTTTCAAAATTGCTTTAGAGGATAATTGTGATTGTGAATCACTAAACCTAACTAATATATTCTTATCTTCTATTGAGATGGACTTAAAATCAACACCATTATCTGACAAAGTGTCATTAATTTTATCGAGATCTCTCTCATTAACCTCATAGTTGCCCGAACCAGAAATTTGGATTGCTAAATCTGAACCATAAAGATTGGGCAAGGCATAGAGTCCTAAAATAAATAGGAAGCATGCGATAAGAATATTTTTCCAGGCTGCGTAATGGTTCATGTTTGTTTATTGCTTATTATTCTTCTTTATCAGTTTCTTTTGATTTAGCTTTTGACTTAGAGTTTGACTTTGTCATTGGCTTCAAACTGCCTTTAGGCATTTTTTGATTGATTCCTTGCTTTTGAATCTTCATAGCAACGCCTGAGGATACTTCTATTTCAGCAAAGGATTCATCAACAGCTGTTATTTTTCCAATAACACCGCCATTAGTAACAACTTCATCGCCTTTCTTTAACGCTTTTAATAAGTTTTTGTGATCTTTAGCTCTTTTTTGTTGTGGTCTGATTAGTAAAAAATACATCAGCACAAACATTGCAATCAGAAAAATTTCTGGTGGTAGATTCATCTTTCACTCCAAAAAATAATAAAGGGGTTATTTTATCTTAGTTAGGCCGCCCATGTAGCTCTGTAGGACTTTTGGAATAGTTATACTGCCATCGTCATTTTGATAATTCTCAATAACTGCTACCAGTGTTCTACCAACTGCAAGTCCAGAGCCATTTAACGTGTGCAAAAACTCAGTCTCATTTGACTCAGGATTCTTCCATCTGAGCTGCATTCTCCTAGCTTGAAAAGATTCAAAACAGGAGCAAGATGAAATCTCACGATAAGCATTTTGCCCAGGTAGCCAAACCTCAAGGTCATAAGTCTTAGCTGATGAAAAACCAAGGTCTCCAGTACAGAGAGCCACTTTTCGATAAGGTAGCTCTAATAACTGCAAAATACCCTCAGCGTCATTTGTTAACTCTTCAAGTACTTTGTATGAATCTGCGGGTTTTGATATTTGAACCAGCTCAACTTTCTCAAACTGGTGTTGACGAATTAGACCTCGAGTATCTTTACCATAAGATCCAGCTTCTGATCTAAAACATGGCGTATGAGCAACATATTTAAGTGGCAAGTCAGATTCTTTTATAATTGAATCTCGAACCAGATTTGTTACTGGAACTTCAGCAGTTGGAATCAAATAAAGAGCTCTTGCCTCACCCTCTTCACCATGGAGATGAGTTTTAAACAAATCTGCTTCAAATTTAGGCAGTTGACCTGTGCCCGTTAAAGAATCTGAATTCACCAAATAAGGAGCATAGGTTTCTTGGTAATTATTTTTTTCAGTATGATGGTCCAGCATAAACTGAGTTAAGGCGCGCTGAAGCTTTGCCAATTTTCCTGTCATAACAACAAACCTTGAGCCAGATATTTTGGCTGCCGCTGCAAAATCAATGCCATGCATTTCACCTAAATCAACATGGTCCTTAGGTTCAAAATCAAATTGAGTCGGGCCTTCTAGTGGCCAACTAAAGACCTCTTCGTTTTCATCTTCAGTACTTCCTTGTGGTACAGATGGATGAGGAATATTGGGCATTGATAATACGATCTCGCTAATCTTAGACTGAATTTCCTGTAACTGAGCTTTGGCATCATCAAGCTTTCCACCAAGCTCAGAAACCTCTTCCAATAAAGCCTCAATACTCTCACCGCTAGCCTTTGCCTGACCTATAGATTTAGATTTAGTGTTGCGAAGATTTTGTAACTCTTGAGTCTGTACTTGAATAATTTTTCTTTCATTTTCAAGTTCATTGAATTCATCAACATCAAAGGAAAAATTTCGCCTGCTGAGTTGATCAACTACAAAATCGATATTACCTCTTAAAAGCTTACTTTCTAACATGATACTCAGTTAAATTATTATCCATAAATTATACTATGTACTGGTTTGATAGAGTCATTGAAAGCATTGCATCAGTCTTTTGTGGTTGACTTTCATATCTTGCATTTTAATATTGATACTTAATTTCTAAATTAACTCTCTGATAATCATCTAATGCAGCAAAAGCACGGTTATCTTTAGCGTCGATATAAGTTCCGCTAAAAGAGGCTTGCCACTGATCATTAATGTCCCAATCTAGAGTTGCAGAACTAAGATTTAGGTCATTATTTGAAGATATGACGTTTGATAGACCCCATTTCCATTCAGAGTCTCCAAACTTATCGCTAACACTGGCCATATAGCTCATGTTATTTCGTTTTGCGCTAACACCAACACCTAAAATTGAAGGCGTTAAATAATCATCAGCATAATCCAAAAGATACTGAGAATTAATAGATATTAACCACTGCCTATCATCATTCTGAATATCAAAAGCTAAATCCCAATCAACCCGATCTACTTTAATAAATTGCCCTGTTCTATTGTGTTGAATATTATTTTTGTAAGCGATATCAAACTTAAGCAAATAGTCATCAAATGCTCTATTCATACCAAAGCCAACTAGGTTATATGGGGTAGCATAAACTAATCCATCAGTCAGATTTGTGAGTGCATCATTAGGCACGAGTTGGCCTATATAAAATGCCATATCACTTCCCTCATTGCTTATACCATAACGCATTCCAAATTCATCATAGGAATCATTTTTTAAAGTTTGAAGTTTGTCTTTTGAAACTCTTGGATTTGTATTGTAAAAAAAACTTAAATCACTATTTTCAAAATAGCGCGTTGCACTCAAAAACCACTGAGGCAACATCGATGGATCTGTTAATCCTCCAGAGGGATTAACAACATCAAGTGCGCCGCCTTCGAGCTCACCCCACCCAATAGTATAGCGCCCTAGCTTAGTACTCCAATCATCAAAACTAAACTGCAAAAAAGCCTTTTCGACTTCTAAATCATTTTTTTCAGTCGAGTGATTACTATCACTTGGCCAATATTGTATCGCTTTGAGCTCAACCTCACCATAGCCTGAATCCGAGACTGAACCGCTAGTTCCAAAAGTAATCTCTGTTCTTTCTTGAGTCGTACTATAATCACTTGCCGGATTAAAGCCCCATTTCTGAGTAATGCCAAGATCTAACCAGGATAATGGCTTTTCTGCAATAGAAGTATCTTCACCAAAAACATCGCTTTCATCAGACCACTCATCAAACTCTCCTTCAGATTCATCAAATACAATATCATCATCAAAAAATGAGTCATCTGCGCCTACATTCAATAAGATGGCAAAGCTAAATATTACAAATATAAATTGTCTTAGAACAATATTAAACATCTCATGAATTATTTAGCCTGTTTGCGAAGATCTTTCAGGTATTTTTCTCTGAAGGCTTGATCCGTTAGAGCTCTCTGAGTTAAAAAATCCTCTTTGATATCCACACCAAAATTGATAGCTTCGAGCTTCATATTAGTCAGTCTATTATTAACAGTATTAAAAAATGTCAGACTTCTACCCATCCAAACATCATTAATTTTTTCAACTTTACCTACCTCAAGCTTTTTTATAGGGTTGGAGTTCTTATCAAACATTTGAACCTTCAACGTAATAAATCTCTCGGTATCAATCCAACTCTGAGTTTTGCCATAACTACTTTTACTGAGTCGATGGGGCATTGGCGTCGACTCAATGACCGCAACATCACGACCCCTAAACTTGCCTTGCTCCAACAATTCATAGGTATAGTCATCAAGCTTTCCAGACTCTTGGTCTTCTGTTGTCATTTCAGTTCCAAAAATACTTGCAGACTCAGTCTCTTCGTCATCACTATTTCTGACACTTATCCTCTTGACCTTGCCAAGTGCAGATAAATATAACCATGTTTCGTTATCTCGATTACTATCATCATAGCTGTATGAGAGCATACCAATTCCCTTTTCACTTGCCGGTTCAAGGATAATTGCGACACTCTTGGTGTCTTTATTATCTATACCCGTATTGATTTGTGCATTTTCGACCAATTTAATACGTGGCTTTTCAGCGCACTTAATCTTTCCATCCTTTTTGCCATATTTACAAGTCGTTAATTTCATTCTTGTGAATGCAGAGTCTGTTGATTTTCTAGACTCCTCGTCAACTCTCTCCATGATCTCTCTGGCACTTAGATCCGTTTCGGCAATGACAGACGGGCTGATTAGAGCTAAACAAATACTTAGTAAAACTACGAATAGTTTTAAATTTAAATGATTCATTAATGGTTTATTCATTTTGCAACCTCTATAAAATTTAAATTATCTTCAACATCTTTCTGGCCAAATTTTGGCTTAAAGATCATTATCAGTGCAGGGAAAAACAACAAGTCACAGAGTAGCGCTACAAAGATTGCCAGGGATCCAAATCCGCCAATTTTAGCCAAGCCTAAATAGTCACTAAAGGTTAGCATAAAAAACCCGCAACCCAATATTAGAGTTGTAAATGTAACCGCCTGTCCAACCTCTTTTATTGTTTCAACCAACGCAATTTTCATATTGTGATTTTGAGCAAGAGACATTCTGTAATGACTTATAAAGTGAATTGTATCGTCGACCGCTATACCTATAATTAAAGGAGCAATCATTAGCGTATCCGTATCGAGCGGGATTCCAAGTAGACCCATCAATCCAAATGCTAATGTTGCTGGAATCAGATTAGGAACAATCGACATCACACCGGCCTGTAACGAACCAAGAGTCACCATCATAAGTAAACTGATGACAACTGCTGCTATCGCTAAACTCTTAAATTGATTCTTGCTGATATCATCTGCTAGCCTCATCATCAATGCAAATGAACCAGTAATTTGAACCTTAAGATCAGGATAACTTGCAGTTAATTTGTTAAACTCATTGTTTATGTCTTTCTGAATCTCTTCAAAAAACTCCTTATATTCATTTGAGCCTGCATTTCTGAGTTGAACACTAATATGACTCTTACTGTAGTCATCACTGACCAGGGCTCTTCGCTCTTCCGGATTCGAGCTATTAAACAGATAAAGCAGTTGAGAAACCGCAATCTGACTGTTTGGAATGGTTCTAAACTCTTCTGAGCTTTGCATAATAGCGTGAGTATCTTTGACGAGATCAGCTAGCGAATTTGTCCGGATAATATAATCACTATAGCTATCTTCAATTTTATTCTGAAGTCTGTCCATTGAGCTTAACACTTCGGGATCCATGATTCCATCTGATCTAGCTGTATCTACTACAATGACCATGTTTCCAGTTCCCATCATATTCTCATCAACAATATCGTATGCCTGACCAACCGGAACATCGTCAGAAAAAAGCTCGACTAGGTTAGAGTCGATTTTGACTTGTGTAGCACCATACAAACACACCACAAATCCACCAAAAAATATGATGACAACCAAATATCGGAAACGCTCTACAAAAGCTGGAATTCTATCCAATAACGGCTGAAGCCACTCTGCACTCACTAACCAAGTCAACCCAACTTTTTTTGCTGCACTTAACAAAGGATTAGCAAAAAAACATAAAAAACTTAATAGCTTTGATTTTAGAAGTACGGCCAGTGTTTTGATTCCAGTTTTTTTATTTGTATCAGGATTACTTGTTTTTTTAATTTGCATTGGATGCCAGTAATTTAACAAAACTGGTAGCAAATATATTGTGTACAGGAAAGCAAAAAAAACGCCTGCAGCAGAAGAAAGGCCAAACTGGACGAACATCGGCATGCCAGTTGCAGCCAGTGAAGACATTCCCGCCATCGTTGTAATGGTTGTTAAGAGTATAGGAACTCCAGTCTTGCCATAAGCTTTTGAAAGAGCCTCATCGTGCTCTTTTCCATCTCTCCTAAAAAACAAGTAGGAGCTCATAACATGAACACAGTCTGCTACGCCTACCGCAATCACCAGCATTACCGTTAGAGCAATCAACGTTGTTGATGCCAAATTTAGCCAGCTGAGTCCGCCAATCACAAATAATATACTTAGGCCTATTGCAAGCTGAGGAAGTACAACAGCACTAGCAGAGCGAAACAAAGTCCAAAGCAAGAGGTTAATGATTACTACCATCCCTACTAATAGAAATGCTGCTTGAATCATTGTGTCCCAAGCCAAAGCAATCATTGCAGAGTTGCCAATGGGATAAAAGTTGAAGTGTTCAGTCATTTTTGACTGCTCAGTTATAGCCGTTATCGCTTTAATAAATGGCATATAAAGTGCTGGCTCATCGGGCTGATATTCAATTTTTTGTATAACAGCACTATCATCCATGCTGGCATCAAAATCATCACTCCAATCATCATCAGAAAAAAGAGAGAAGTCCTCACCTTGCTCTTGAACAACTGGAATAGCACCAAAATCAGTGTTTATGGAAATTGCGCCATAACGATGATCTTTTGAAAACATAAACAGCAACAAACTAGGCTGGTCATCAGCCTCAGAGCTGATTTCATTTAGCTTATTAATGTCGCTTGGAACTTTTTTAGGTACCAGGCGAGGAGAACTTAACACATCGTCTTCATTTTTTTGAATTCGAATATTAGATAAAGATTGGACTCGTTTAATATGGCTCAGTGATTCGACAACGTCTGGAGTTAAACCGTACTTTTCAAGCCAAACGTCATCACTTATCTGTTCATAGTTATCCAACACCTCTGTTATTTCAGAGATTAAAGTGAGCGATTTATTTGAAAAGACATTGCCATCTTTTGCTTCATAAACAATGAAAAGACCATCATCACTTCCAAACTGATCACGAAACTCATCCAGCGCTTCGACTGCAGGATCGGATTCACTAAACCAAACATCGACTGAAGTATCTAAAACAAAACGAGAGGCGCCATAACCCATAAAAATAGTTGATAGCAAGGCTAGTATGAGAACTATTTTGCGATACGGAATAAGTTGACTGGGAACTCTCGCAAAATACCCATTAAGATAAAGTAAAAGATTCTTCATATTCAAGTTTATAAAGCCGACTTACATTATATCTATTTGTTCATTAAAGGATTAAATTCAAGGTCCGACCTTAAGTATTTTTATGCCAGTAAATTAGGCCTTGAGTATTAATTTGAACGTCAAGACTTAACCTTTTCTTTGCAAAATCATTATTTCGAAATCCTATCTCATCAAGCCCTTTTAGAAAATACTCCATCATATTTTTATAAATGATGGATTTTGCATCATTTTTGTCTGCATACTTTATTGCTAAATCACTTACAAAGTGAATACTCTCTATTAGTTGATTTACAACTTTTGAGGTTGGTTTAATCGCTGAAAAGTGAGTTAAGCAAACTCGTTCTGGTTTAAATTCCATAATTCGATTAATGCTTTCAATGAGCGACTCCGGATCAAACTGAACAGGGCTTGTACTTGGTAAAATATATACGATGCCTTTACAATCAAGGTCACGATAGGAGATTCCAAATGTATCTCCAGTAAACATCGACTTTGTTGCCTTGTCCCATATGCAAAAATGATGCCTCGCATGCCCAGGAGTGTCAATAAATCTGAGCTCTCTTCCATCAAAATCTAAAATAAAGTTATCCCCTGCCTCTATGACTCTATTGGCATCTATTGGAACAATCTCACCATAATATTCCTTAAATTTTTCTTCCCCATAAACAGCCACAGCACCTGCTATGAGTTTACTTGGATCAATCAAATGACGTGCGCCCCTTGGGTGTACTACTAATTTTGCATTTAAGCATTGCTTCATCAGTTCACCAGCTCCACCCGCATGATCAAGATGGACATGAGTTGGAATAATATAAGACACATCTGAAAAGCCGAGGCCTTTCTGGATTAGAACATTTTCAACAACAGGAACACTAAAATTACTCCCTGTTTCAATAATGGCAACCTTATTATTCTGTCTCAGAAGGTATATTGCTGCAAAATCTTTGCTATAGTAC
>Ga0207964_1000229_pt1 | contig 17764 bp, 15 predicted proteins | sample Knorr_S23_td_250_FD_185608 | JGI IMG/M metagenome (GOLD analysis project Ga0207964, IMG submission 185608) | Marine microbial communities from Southern Atlantic Ocean transect - Knorr_S23_td_250_ad_251m_LV_A (SPAdes) (version 2) | ecosystem: Environmental > Aquatic > Marine > Oceanic | place...
ATTTCCAGAAACAGGAAGTATGAAGGATGATGATCCCCTTGTAACAAACCTTCCATGGCATTTGATACGGCATGATTCATATAAGGCGATTTTATGAATCGATCATTTACAAAGAAGAATTGTTCTCCCCTTGATTTCTTGGCAAATTCGGGTTTACATATAAATCCGCTGATATTGACGATGTCGGTTTTCTCCTCCACAGGCACCAATCGCGTATTGTACTTTTTTCCATAAAGGCTTACCAAACGCTGACGTGATGTTTCCTTAGGAAGTTGGTATTGTTCTTTTTCATTATTAATTAAGGAAAAAGCAACCCCGGGATGAGCCAGAGCAATTCTGATAAATTCATCCAGTATGTATTTGTATTCAGCCCGGTCAGACTTTAAAAAGTTACGTCGGGCAGGAACATTAAAGAATAAATTCTTAATTGAAAATGATGTTCCATTTGGGCAGGTACAAGCTTCTTGGGATTTAAATTCGGAACCTTCAATGGTGAGTTGAATTCCTAATTCGGCATCTTCTTTTTTTGTTTTTAGTTCTACCTGAGCAATGGCAGCAATAGAAGCCAAAGCTTCACCTCTAAACCCTTTTGTTTTTAAAGTGAATAAATCATCTGCTTTGGATATTTTGGAAGTCGCATGACGCTCAAAACACATTCTGGCGTCTACTTCATCCATTCCGCTACCATTATCAATAACCCGGATTAGGGTTTTACCGGAATCTTTAATAATGAGTTTTATATCCGTAGCCTTAGCATCAATGGAATTTTCCATTAATTCTTTTACGGCTGAAGCAGGTCTTTGAACGACTTCACCGGCAGCAATTTGATTGGCAACGTGATCTGGTAGTAGTGTAATCAATCTTTAAAATTTTAATATCCAATAAGCAATCAGGCAAAGGATCACTATAATGATAGCAACACGCAATGAAGAAGTACCACTTCCCATTGTTGATCTCTTTTTCCAGGAGCTGCTAAAATGACCTTTTTCTACATCACCACTTTGTTTCTTTCCGGCCTTGTCTCTGGCTTTTTGAATGCGCTCTTTGCGTTTGTCGTAATATCGGACAGGCATTTTAAATTGTTTGTGCTTCGGCGTTTTAAAAAACGATGGTAATTTAGGTGCTTTCATTAACAATCAAAAATAGAATATTAATTCAAAAAAATAGCAGCCCGGGGGCTGCTTTCTTTAGATTCTTTTTAATTGCTGTTTCATCATTTTTATCTGATCATCCAGCATATTGTGTTTGTCTAACTTTTTCACCTCCGTGAGCAATGTTGTTGCTTCTCTCTTTCTTCTGCGCGATAGGGCAAGACCAGCTAAATTTAGTTTTGCAACAGCTTTGTCCGTGTCACTTCTTAAACCAATAGAAAGCGCTTTTTTAAAGAGCTTCTCCGCTTGATTCATTTGTGTTTGAGAAAGCACCAAACCATTAAGGTAGTAGAAATAGGCTTCCTGCGACTTTATCAGTTTTTCAGGGTGTTTTATCTTACTCAAGGTCTTTCCGGCTTTTTGCATGTCATTCTTTCTGAGATGATAAAAAGCTTTTAGTATACGCTCATCTTTAAAAATACTTAATATCACGAGTCCCATAATTAGCAGGACTACGATCCCGTAACCAATTTCACCTTCGTTAAACAGATAAATGCTAGCTGAAAGTATTGCCAGAGAGAGTACAATCTTAATTTCTTTGTTATACATAGGGAGTATTTTTTTTACAAATTTAGTTAAGCAAATAGAATTCTAAAGGAAAAATGAAGGAATTAAGCTTTAATTTTTCGAATTTTTATTCCAATAATGGCATATAGCATAGTCATAAAAGGGCTAATGATATTAAAGAAACAAAAAGGTAAATAGCTTAAGGTCGAAACGCCTAACACGCTGGCTTGAGTAGCACCACAAGTATTCCAGGGTATTAATACCGATGTTACCGTACCCGAATCTTCGAGTGTTCTACTTAGGTTTTCGGGAGCTAAACCTTTGTCTTTGTATGATTTTGCAAACATTTTACCGGGAACTACAATCGCTAAATATTGATCTGAAGCAGTAACATTAAAGAAAATACAGGTACCCGTAGTTGTTGCTACCAAAGAGGCCGTATTGGTAGCCATTTTCATTAATGAAGAAGATAATCTATGTAAAAAACCGGAAGCTTCCATAGCACCACCAAAACACATGGCACATATGATCAGCCATACTGTATTTAGCATTCCAAACATTCCCCCGGTGCTCAACAATTCATTGATCATAGCATTTTCAGTTACAATACTTACATCTCCGGACATCGCATCCATTAGCGTAATAAATGAAGCCTGAAAGTAATTATTGCTGTCACCAATTTCAGTAATAATTTCGGGTTGAAATATAATTGCTGCAAATCCACCTAGTAATGTACCCACAAAAAGTGCAGGGATTGCCGGAACTTTTTTTACGATTAAAAATAGTATAGCAGCAGGAACAACAAACAACCAGGGCGAAATAATAAATTTTGATTCTATGGCCGTAAGGATGGTATTAATGTCGTTGGCAGAACTTTGCGATTCCAGGTTTAAGCCCAAAAAGAGAAATATGATTAATGTAATTATAATTGAGGGAACCGTTGTATAAATCATATAACGTATGTGTGTAACCAAATCCGTTCCGGCCATAGCAGGAGCAAGGTTTGTTGTGTCTGATAACGGAGACATTTTATCTCCAAAATAAGCTCCGGAAATAACTGCTCCGGCAACCATAGCTTCAGACATATCTAAGGCCTTACCTATTCCTAATAGCGCAACGCCTATCGTTGCAATGGTAGACCAGGAACTACCTGTAGCCATAGAGATAATAGCGCTTACTATACAGGCTGCAATTAAAAAATATGTTGGGTTTACGATTTGCAGACCATAATAGATCATAGCAGGAACGATACCACTAATGAGCCAGGTGCCTGCTAAAGCTCCAATGAGTAAAAGTATTAACAGGGCTGGGAGTGCGTCAGAAATACTATTTCTGATACCTTCTAATAAAGTTGACCATGTTGTACCTCTTTTACCCGCTAAAACTGCACAGAACGCTGCAGAAAGCAATAAAGCCATTTGATTAGATCCCGAAAGAGAATTATCACCGTAATAGTATACGTTTAATGATAATAAAGAGATTAAAAAGAGGATTGGTAAAAGTGCAATGCCAAGAGAAAGAGGTTTTGTTTTATGCATCATTTTTATTTATAGCTGCGTAAAGATAATTTTTCAAAAATTATAAAACGATTTGTTGATCAGCTTTCAGCCTTCAACTTTCAGTAGAAAGTATTTTAGTAGGTGTCATCCTGTCCCGAAGCTTTGGGATCGAAGGATTAACAATTAATTCGCCCTACATCGACAGATGGGTGTTTTTCCATCATCGTCTTTAAATGACTGCACGACAGCATAACTGCATGGCAGTTTTCAGGGGTGTTACGAAGTGATTTAGGGGGTTTCATTAATAAAAAAAAAGCCCACTTTTTCAGTGAGCTTTTTTATGCGTGACCCCGGCAAGATTCGAACCTGCAACCGTCACATTCGTAGTGTGATACTCTATCCAGTTGAGCTACGGGGCCATTTTTTTTGTAATACGGGTGCAAATATAGAAAAGCTTTTGGTTAATTCAACTTTTTTCAAATGAGTTTTCATTTTGAAAAAGTCGGTCTTTTATAGTGCTCAAAATCCAAATTATTTAACAATTTAATTCATTCTGTTTTTTAGCTTTCTTCTGAAAATTTTCTTTGGAAGAATTACCCTAGATTCCTCTTTTTTGAAGAGTCTTTCAATATTTTTTTTATGAGTAAAGATGACTAAAATCGCTACCATAAAAGAAAATATGATTAGTGCATTGCTTTCATTTTTAAAGTAATAAACTATAATCAGAGGAAAAGAACATGCTGCAAGAATTGAACTCAATGAAACAAATCGACTTTTGATTAAGCTGATAAGAAATACAACAACTGAAAATAGTGATGCTAAGGGGTGAATGGCAATGATTACACCTAATAAACTAGCAATTCCTTTTCCTCCTCTAAACCCAATATATATAGGGAAAATATGTCCTAGTACAGCAATTAACCCTAATGCCAACATATATTCTATGGATTGATTATCTGCCAGATTACTAAGGACTTCTGTTGCGAACCAGGCTTTAAAGATGTCAAAGAATAAAACGATAAAGCCCGCTCGTTTTCCCAGAATTCTTAAGGTGTTGGTTGCTCCGGCATTGCCGCTTCCATGTTCGCGAATATCAATATTATAAAATCTCTTCCCAATCCAGACAGAACAGGGAATAGCTCCAATGAAATAGGCCAATAAAAAAAATAAATAGGTCATATATTATTTTTACTTCCGCAATTTATACTTTATTCTATCATTTAAAGTGACCGTTAACTAAAAAAAACCAAATGTTTGCCCATTTGGTTTTTTATCTGTCTGCTAATATAGTTTGTTTGTTAAAAAAAATTGGGCGTATATTTCTGAAAACGATTAGATTTTAATGAGTTAAGTTGGATTAAAGATTGAATTGATGTTATGATACAAACGTTACTTCAAAACTTTAACTCATATAAACGGTTGTAATATTTGTCTTAGACAAATAAGTGTTTGGTTTACCAAAAGTAAATGATCTCTATCTTAATAAGAGATATATGTATTTACACTAGCTAATGTGGTTATATATTTTTTATGTTTGTTTCTAAAATAGGATGGATTTATTAAGTGAATATTTGTTTATATTGAGGTTTAGGTTTTTCTTGTATGTGTTTTTTCTGTCAGCCTGTTTGTAGATTAGCTACAAAATGAATGAGTAATGTTAATTATTGCATTCGTATGTGTGCATAAAAATTGAATTGTTTTTTAATCCGATAATTATGATGGCTTGTCTGTTCTTTTGTAGTTCACTTTGTTTAGCCCTATTATTATCCAGATGAATATAAATTTTTTAGTCCATTAAGTTTGTTAGTGTTTGGGCTATTATTTTTAAAGTATATTAAATTATTTGACTGATGACAAATATTAGTACTTATGAAATGTTAGATGTTATTTTTAATAATATTGACCATGTATTATGTGTTAGCAATACAGATGCTGAGGATTTTAAGATATTATATATTAATGACACCTATGAAACATTAGGAATAGGTAAAGAGTTACTAGATACTGATCCGAATTTATTTTTTGAATCAAGAATATATCCTGATGATAAAAAGATGCTTATACGTTCATTTACCTCATCAATAAGGAAAAACGAAGCTATAGAGTTTGATTTTAGGGTTGTTAAGCCCGGTGAAGAAATTTGTTGGTTATATGGCAAATTTATACCGGTTCTTGGTCAGGAAGGAATTGTAAATCGTGTTGTCTGTGTTGCCGCTGATGTTTCTGAAAGAAAAAAAGAAGAACAAAGGCTTACGAATCTATATAAAGTTCAGGGAGATGTAATGAAAATGTTGGCACATGATTTACGAACACCAATTTCAGGGGTTAAGATCATGGCAGAATCTATTATGTTGAATTCTAACAATAATCAATTAAGCAATGATCATTTAAGTCGAATTATTGGTAATTGTGATGAGACTTTGATGCTTATGGAAGATTTATTGTCCTACATTCAAACAGATAATGAATATATACAGCTTAACCTGTCGGATTTAATAGTAGAACAGAGCATTAATTTGGTTGTTGAGTCTTTTGCAGCTAAAATATCAGAGAAACAAATAACTATAATGACACCTAATACTCAAACTAAATTTTCTTTAGATTCTTTGCGTTTTAATCAAATACTCGCAAATGTGATTTCAAATGCAGTGAAGTTCAGTAATCGTAACAGTACCATAAATGTATATTTAGAGTCTACTGAAAAAGATTTAATAGTTAACATTTCTGATCAGGGAATAGGAATTCCTGATGATATGTTGTCTGTTATTTTTGATGTATTTACCACATCCAGAAGACTTGGTACGTCCGGAGAAAAATCTACGGGCTTGGGGCTTTCGATTACGAAAAGATTAGTTGAGCTTCATGGAGGGAGTATTCAATTAATTTCTAAAGAGTTTGAAGGAACCATTGTTCAATTAACTTTTCCTAATATTGATAATTAACTAAAATTGTTAACCTATGGCTCAAGAGATCAGAACGATTAATGAGTTACTTACTTTGGATGAAGATGGTGTAGTACATCTAAGATTCCCGGAGAAAACAACTCATAACATAAGTAGTATCAAAGAGCATCTTGATGGGGTTAAAAAATTAGATCATGATGGTGATGGCGTACTGCTTTTAGTTCACTTTAAAAATTTGGTTGGAATGGATAAACTTTCAAGAAAATTTGTAAATACGGACGAGATGGTAAAGACTCATAAGGCATGTGCTATGTTTGTCAATAATCCTTTATCCAAACTGATAGCTAATTTCTTTTTGGGTATTAACAAACCTAATTTCATCATCAGTTCTTTCACCAATGTAGATGCAGCAAAGAAATGGTTGCTTGAGCAAAAGTAATTTTTCAAGTTCAGAACGAAATATCTTTTGATGAGCGTATATTAGTTTAATTCCGTTTTCAGATATTTTACGGTGTAACTTCTTTCATTTTTCAAGATGGTTTCAGGCTTGCCTTCACAAAGTATGGTTCCGCCTCCTTTACCACCTTCAGGGCCTAAATCGATAATATGGTCTGCAAGTTTTATAACATCTATGTTATGTTCTATAATAAGTACTGTATTTCCTTTCTCTACAAGTTTGTTTAAAACCTCCATTAACACGCGTATATCTTCAAAGTGAAGTCCCGTAGTAGGCTCATCAAGGATGAAAAGTGTATTCCCGGTATCTCTTTTGCTTAACTCAGTAGCCAGTTTTACACGTTGTGCTTCACCACCAGATAGGGTGGTAGATGGTTGCCCCAGAGTGATGTAGCCTAAGCCAACCTCTTGTAAGGTTTTAATTTTTCTATAAATTTTAGGGATGGGTTCAAAAAATTCTACGGCATGATTGATTGTCATTTGGAGTACGTCAGAAATTGATTTACCCTTGTAGCGAATTTCTAAGGTTTCTCTATTGAATCTTTTTCCGTTACATGTTTCACAATGAACATGTACATCCGGAAGAAAGTTCATTTCTATAACACGCATTCCTCCACCTTCGCAGGTTTCACATCTCCCACCTTTTACATTAAAAGAGAATCTGCCGGGCTTGTATGCTCTGATCTTAGCTTCAGGTACTTCAGAGAACACTTTTCTTATTTCACTTAAAACACCGGTGTAAGTAGCCGGGTTAGATCGTGGTGTACGTCCAATTGGCGACTGATCTATATCAATAACCTTGTCAATATGCTCTAAGCCGGTTATGTCTTTGTAAGGCATAGGTTTTTTTAGAGCTCTAAAGAAATGGGTGTTTAAAATGGGGTAGAGCGTTTCGTTGATCAGGGTAGATTTACCGCTTCCTGATACTCCGGTAACACAAACCAGTTTCCCTAAGGGAAGAGTAAGATCTACATCTTTTAAGTTGTTCCCTGTTGCTCCGGAAAGATGTAGGTATTTTCCGTTTCCTTCTCTACGAATGGCCGGGATACTGATCTCTTTTTCACCATTTAGGTACTGAGTGGTAAGTGTATGACTTTTTATGATTTGTTTAGGTGTTCCTTTACAAACAATTTCACCTCCATGCCTACCTGCTCCGGGACCTATATCCAGTACGTAATCTGCACATTCAATCATTTCCTTATCATGTTCAACAACCAATACAGAATTTCCAATGTCACGTAAATTTTGAAGAGATTTGATAAGTCGTGTGTTATCTCTTTGATGTAAACCAATACTTGGTTCATCGAGAATGTAGAGAACGCCCACTAGTTGCGAACCTATTTGTGTTGCTAAACGAATTCTCTGTGCTTCGCCACCGGATAGAGATTTAGAACTTCTATTTAGGTTTAAATACTCTAAACCTACATCCAACAAGAATTTTAGACGTGTTTTTAATTCTTTGATGATTTCAAAACCAATCGTTTTTTGTCTGTCGTCTAGTTTATTTCCAATATGATTAAAAAAGTTGTACAACTCAGAGATATCTAAATGTGCCAGATCTGAGATGTTGTAGCCATCGATCTTAAAGTGTAGAGATTCTTTTTTTAAGCGATTACCATTACATTTTGAACAGTCTTTTTCGAACATATAGCTTTTTGCCCAACGTTTTAAACTAGCCGAATCAGAGTGATGAAATTGATAGCTGATAAAATTTGCAATTCCTTCAAAGTTAATTTTGTAATCCTGTGTAATTCCAAGGGTTTTATTGGAAACCTTAAAGGATTCTTCGGATCCGTTTAAAATAACATCAATAGCTTTTTTTGGAATTGTATGAATAGGGTCTTTTAAATCAAATTTATAACGTTTGGCAATAATGGCTAATTGTTTCTTGATCCATGGGCTTTTACGCTCGGCAATGGGGGCAAGTCCACCCTTATCAATGGATAGATTGTGGTCGGGAAAGATTTTGTTTTTATCAATTTTCATTTCGACACCTAATCCATTGCAAGTTTTACAAGCTCCTTTTGGTGAGTTAAATGAGAAACAGTTAGGCTCCGGGTCATCGTATGCTATTCCGCTTGTAGGACACATTAAATGCTTACTAAAGTATCTTAAATTATCACTTTCGGGAGCATAAACCTGCATGATGCCCTTGCCAAATTTTAAGGCAATATCAAGAGATTCTTTCAGTCTCTTTTCTACGTCTCCCTTAATTTGTAATCTATCAATTACAATTTCTACATCATGATTTTTATAACGATCGAGTTTTAAGCCCGGCATAATGTTTTGGATTTCTCCATCAATTCGAACTTTTATAAATCCTTGTTTAAGAATTTGTTCGAACAATTCTCTGTAATGACCTTTTCTGGCTTTTACAACCGGAGCTAGCAGAAGAATTTTCTGATTTGGGTACGACTGAATAATTAGGTCTTTAATTTGCTCAATCGTATAGCTTACCATTTTTTCTCCTGTTTCATAGGAGTGGGCATAAGAAACACGGGCGTAAAGCAGACGTAAGAAGTCGTAGATTTCAGTAATTGTACCTACGGTAGAACGTGGGTTTTTACTAGTTGTTTTTTGTTCAATAGAAATAACGGGACTTAGTCCATCAATTTTATCTACATCAGGACGCTCCAATCCTCCAAGAAATTGACGTGCATAGGCGGAAAAAGTTTCTATGTATCTTCTTTGTCCTTCAGCGTATATGGTATCAAAAGCAAGCGACGATTTTCCGCTGCCACTCAAGCCTGTAATTACAACAAGTTTGTCGCGGGGAATCTTAACATCAATGTTTTTCAGATTGTGAACCTTTGCTCCCTGAACTTCAATATATTCTTGAGGCTTAGCCATTTATTGCATACTTTCTTTAATGATTTGAAGCTCCTGACCTTTTTTAACTTTCATGTCTAAAACTTCAATATTTTGCAAAATTAATTCTTCAATTTTAATTCCACCGACTTTTGCTACATTTTTAAGTTGTGTCATTAAAATATAGAATAAAGATCTTTGAATAATTTTCCTTCTTTATCTTTAGAAGAAATAACAGGATTTTCTACCCCCCAATCAATTGCAAGCGAAGGATCATTCCAAATCAGGCAATCTTCGAATTTTGGATGGTATAAAGCATCGCATTTGTATTGAAATACAGTGTCGTCTTCCAGAGCTACAAATCCGTGAGCAAAACCCCTGGGAATCCATAGCATGTTTGATTTTGCGCTACTCAATTCTAGTTTAAAATGCTTTCCGAAGGTTTTAGATCCCTTGCGTAGGTCGACGACGACATCTAAAGCTTTTCCTCTTGTAACTCGAATTAATTTACCTTGCGCATGTGGAGGTCTTTGAAAATGAAGCCCTCTAAGTACATTTTTACTTGAAACAGACTGATTGTCCTGAACAAAACAGATATCGAGACTTAAGTTTTTAAATGTAGTCTCGTTCCAGCTTTCCCAGAAAGCACCTCTATCGTCTTCGAAAACCCTTGGCTGGAGTGTGAGCAGTCCTTCAAAGCCTGTTTCTTGTATCTGCATAATTTTTAAAAATCGAAAGTTAAAAATTAAAAGTTAAAAGTTAAGTTATTAAATGAAACATATTAGTGATAAAAAGTAAATCGGAAAATAAAATATCAATTCAAAATACATCTCTAATCTTCATCTTTCAATCTTTAACTTTCAACTTTTAATCTTCAATTGTATCATATATTACTGTGCATGAATAAGGAAAATGCAGGGTCTTTTGTGAAGTTCCGGCTTTGCAGTTTTTTTCCATTCTGCAATAGTTCTTGTTTTAATGTATTCAGTTTTCAAACTTATATCGCATGCAATACAAAGTTTTGTGTTGCTTTGAAGATTTTGGTATAGTGTATCTATGAGTTTGTTGTTTCTGTAGGGTGTTTCGATAAATAGTTGCGTTTGATCGCAGCTTCTGGAGATTCGCTCCAGATCTTTCAGTTTTTTCTTTACATCCGATTTGTCGACAGGTAAGTAGCCGTTAAAAGAAAAAGATTGACCATTCATTCCGCTAGCCATTAAAGAGAGTAGGATGGAAGAAGGGCCTACTAAAGGGATGATCTGAATATCTTCTTTGTGGGCTATACTCGCTATTTCAGCTCCGGGGTCGGCAATACCGGGGCAACCGGCTTCAGAAATAAGACCTATGTTTTTCCCATTTCTACAAGCGCTTAAAAACCCATGCAGTTCTTGAGTTTCAGTGTATTTATTTAAAACGTGAATTTTTAATTGATTTTGAGGTGTTGGAATCTCCATCATTCTTAAAAAAGCACGGGCGGTTTTGCTGTTTTCAACGATAAATTCATCCAATTGATGTATGGTTTCCTTTACTGATAAGGGTAAAACTTTTGCAACATCACTTTCGCCCAATGTTGTAGGGATCATGTATAATTTACCCTTAGACATTAAATTCTCTCTCAAGTTCGGTTTTGATAGCCTCGCAGGCATCATTGAGTAAGTCGAAAATATTTTTAAATCCATGATCTCCTCCATAGTAAGGATCTGGAACATTTTGATTTTGACCCGGATTAGATGCATTTAGAATGAAATGGACCTTTTTTTTATCTTCTTCGTTTTTAGCGAGTTTAAGCGTGTTTGTATAATTGGATTCATCCATAACATAGATCAGATCGAATGTTTCCAGATCAGTACTTGTTAATTCTCTGGCTCTTTGATCTCCAATCGTAATATGATTAATGCTTGCAATGTGTTGAGATCTGGTATCCGGAGCATGACCGATGTGGTAAGCTGAAGTTCCGGCAGAATCTACAATAACGGGTAAGTGTTCGCATTTTTTAGCGAGTATTCCTTCAGCTAATGGGGATCTGCATATATTTCCTAAGCAAACCATTAAGATTTTCTTTTCTTTCATAAGCTAAAAAAAGCAGGAATAGATCCTGCTTTAAATTTTATAGTTGTTGTAGCTCTAGTTTTTTACTGAGATCGTCAACATAAGAGCGGAATTGTTTATCTGTATCTGCCAGGTTATTAACTGTCTTGCAGGCGTGAAGAACTGTAGCATGATCCTTTCCTCCGCATTGGGCTCCAATGCTTGCTAAAGATGATTTTGTTAACTTTTTAGAAAAGAACATCGCTAACTGACGTGCTTGAACGATTCTTCTTTTTCTTGTTTTAGAGTTTAATACTTCCAGGCTTAGATCAAAGTAATCACAAATAACTTTTTGGATATAGTCTATAGAAACTTCGCGGGTTGTATTTTTCACAAAGCGATCAATCATTTCTTTAGCAAGACTTAGATTAATGTCTTTTTTATTTAAAGAAGATTGAGCTAAAAGTGAAATTAAAGCACCTTCAAGTTCACGTATATTTGAAGTGATACTGTAGGCCAGGTATTCAATTACATCTTCCGGCATTTCAATGCCATCGGTGTATAATTTTTTCTTTAAAATTGTAATTCTTGTTTGCAGATTTGGAGTTTGCAAGTCGGCAGATAAACCCCATTTGAAACGAGATAATAATCTTTGTTCCATTCCTTGTAAATCAACGGGGGCACGATCTGAAGTAAGAATTAGTTGTTTTCCCTGTTGATGAAGATGGTTGAAGACATGGAAAAATACATCTTGAGTTTTCTCCTTTCCTGCAAAGAACTGAACATCATCGATAATCAAGATGTCAATCATTTGATAGAAGTGAACAAAATCATTACGGGTATTGTTTCTGATAGAGTCGATAAACTGTTGAGTAAACTTTTCTGCAGAAACGTAAAGTACCGTTTTGTCAGGATAACTATCTTTAATTTCAATTCCTATGGCATGAGCCAAATGTGTTTTTCCTAAGCCAACTCCTCCATATAAAAGTAATGGATTGAAAGAAGTGCCCCCAGGGTTATTTCCTACGGCATAACTTGCTGATCGGGCTAATCTGTTACAGTCTCCCTCAATAAAATTTTCAAAACTGTAATTGGGGTTTAGTTGTGATTCTATATTTACCTTTTTCAACCCCGGAATTACAAAAGGGTTCTTAACACCTGCTGCCGCAATTTCCACGGGAACTGCAACTTTAGGGTTGTTGATAGGTGGTCTGTTGTTACTTGGTATTTTTACGGTATAAGGATTTGTGTTGCCATACGTATTTTCCATAACTATAGAATATACCAATTTAGCTTCATCACCGAGCTCCTTGCCAATAGCTGTTTTTAATAATTTAATATAATGTTCCTCAATCCATTCGTAAAAAAACTTACTGGGTACTTGTATATTCAAAGTTCTTCCTTTCAACTTAATTGGTTGGATAGGGAGAAACCAAGTTTTAAAACTTTGCTCAGATATATTATCCTTAATAAAAGTCAAGCAATTTTCCCATACAAGTTCAGGTGTATTTTTCATTTATAGTATTGCATGTTAGAGGGGTTAGCTTTTGTTTGATTTATAGGTTAAATTTCATGTCTTTTGACTAAGCAAATGTGTGAACAAAAAAGTTAAGAAAAAAATGAAATTGCTATTGATTTTTAATTTTCTTTTTCTTAACTAGGAGAATCTAAAGGCATTTGTAAAGTTGTATATATGCATAATACTTGTTATGAGTAAATTTGTGATGGATTATTCAGGTAAACATCGACCCCGCCTAGCTTTAGGCTCGAAAGGTCATTTCATGCAATATAAGTTTTTTTATTGATTTTAGTCCTAAATTGTATTCTTTTTTTCAGGAAAAATGACAATATTCTTTTATACTAATTCCGTGTATGGGCATTAGTTGGTAGTGACAAAATATGACACCTTATTTGAGACTTATTCTGAGTTTAAGTGAGGTGAAAAAAGAGATAGAGTTACAGCCATTGATTACGTTTAAATATTTAGCCTAATTTAGAGTCTCTTTTAGGATGATTTATCGTGTTTCCAAACATTTTTGTGTTCGCTAGTTCCTTTCATTTATTCCCCAAACCAAACATATCATTTTTTTAAATTTGTAATAATTTTTATTCCTTTGTATCCTTTGTTTAAGATTAAATAAATTCGCATACCAATTTAAAATTATGTTTAAACATCAAATAAAGTTTAGAGTTTTATATTCTGATACTGATAAAATGGGATATATGTACTACGGGCAGTATGCAAAATATCTTGAAATGGGTCGGGTAGAATCTTTGCGCAGTTTGGGTCTTTCATACAGATCAATGGAGGATGCTGGTGTAATAATGCCCGTACTCGATCTAAAGTTAAAGTATATAAAGCCTTTGTACTATGACGATGAAATTACTTTAATAACTAAGGTCTGTAAAATGCCCGGTACACGGATTTATTTTGAATACGAATTGCGGAACCCAAAAGGAGAGCTTGCTACCATAGCTGAAACTACTTTGGTGTTTGTGGATCGTGAAACAGGGAAACCTTGCCTGATACCCGAAAATTTTAAAAGTAAAATTGAAACGTACTTTTAAATTTTTAGAGAAATTATTTTGATTTCAAGAATCTTTTAACTCCTTTATTAAATAGTATTTTTGCGTCAATGAAAAACAGACGTTCAAATATTAGCGATTCGGTACGCAAGGAATTGGAGTTCGACAAGGTGTTGGATCTGTTGGTGGCTTTTGCAAAAAGTGCTGCAAACAAGGAGCGTATTCGTTTGCTGTCTATTTTGCACAGTCCCAGGGTCTTAAATTACCACCTTGATTGTTTGCAGGAATATCAATCCATTCAATCGGATACCAACTTCCCACGCTTTGAGTACGTGGATATGAAAGAGGTTATTAAGTATTTGAAAATTGAAAATGCCGTTCTTACCGAAGATCAGTTTTTTGATATTTATCATGCGGCAATCTGGGTAAATGCACTCATTCATTTCATTAACAATAATGAATATGAAATCCCAACGATTCAGCAGCTTATTGGCGATCTGAAAAAGAGTCTTACGATAAAAAAACGCATTGAAAAGGTATTTACGCCACGACGGTTTATCCGTTCCAATGCTTCCGAAATGTTGTTTGGTATCCGTGAGGACATCTCTAAAAAACGTGCCCAGGCAGATAAGCATTTTCAGGAAACCATGAGCCATTATGTGCATCTGGGTTTCCTAGCAGATATCAGAGAGTCTTTTGCAGACGGTGTTTCACTATTGGCCGTTTCTTCAGAATACAAGCGCAAAGTAAAAGGACAAGTTCGCGGACAATCTAAAACGAAGAGCATTACTTTTATTGAGCCCGAAAAATGTATTTCACTCAATCGTGAGTTGGCGCATTTGTACGAGGAGGAAAAAGAGGAAATACGAAGAATACTTCAAGAGCTTACGGCAGATCTGGCAGAACATCTGGAACGAATAGAAGCTTATAAAAATCTGATTGAAGAGGTGGATTTCCTGCATGCTAAACTCAAGTTGGCGGAATTGATGGAAGCCAATAAGCCTAAAGTTTCGCGCTCCAGAGCGATAAATATTAAGGCTGCTTTTCATCCTTTATTGTTGATAGAAAACAAAAGGAGAGGCTTAAAAACAATTCCTCAAGACATTTATTTTGATGATGCACACAGAGTCGTAGTGATTTCCGGACCTAATGCAGGAGGGAAGTCGATTACTCTAAAAACCTTTGGGCTGAATCAGCTCATGCTTCAGGCGGGTTTATTTATTCCGGTACATCCTAATTCTTCTATGAGTGTGTTTCACGATATCTTTACCGATATTGGGGATAATCAGTCCATAGAAAATGAGTTAAGCACCTATTCCTACCGATTAACGCGAATGAAGGAAATTTTGGTAAAGTCCGGAAAATCTTCTTTCATTTTAATTGATGAATTTGGCTCGGGTTCCGATCCTGCTTTGGGTGGTGAACTGGCAGGGGTTTTCTTTCAGGAAATTGTAAAAAGTGGGGCTTACGGAGTACTCACGACACACTACGGAAACATTAAAGTATTGGCCGATCAAACTGAATTTGCCGAGAATGCCTGTATGTTGTTCGACGACGAAGAGTTGAATCCACTTTACAAATTGAAAGTTGGTCAGCCCGGAAGCTCGTACACGTTTGAAGTAGCTAGAAATGTAGGTTTGCCGGAAGACTTAATTGAAAAAGCCCGTGCCGGATTAAAACAAGGTACGGTTCGTTTTGAAGATACCATTCATCATTATCAGCGTTTAACGACAGAATTGCAACTGGCTCAGGAAGAGTTGAGAATGCAGGAGTCTGTGGTAGGTTCTCAGAAGGAGGAATACGAGAAAAAGCTCAATATGGTAAAGGAGAAATTGGAATCTCAAAGATTTATCATGGAATTTGAGTCGAAGTATCTTCAATTAGGAAAACGCGTGAATAAATTGATCGAGCTTTACTGTAACGGTACAGCTATGAAGTCTATTCTTCCCAGACTGAAGAAAATTATCGAAAAAGAATCCAATCGAAAAGAGGAAAAGATCGAAGATCCTAAATTGATTCAAAAGAGGAAATCACGTACGAAAGAGACTTTTACTGTAGGTCAGGAAGTACGCATAGAAGGGACAAATCAGCAGGGAGAAATACTCGAGTTAAAATCAAATGCTGCTTTATTGCAAATTGGCTTTGCGAAAATGGAAGTGAAGTTTGAGAAACTTGAAAAGGTGTAAGGTATGATAGTAGATTAGTAGGTTGGTAGGTGTCACCCTGTCCCGATAGCTATCGGTATTCAATTTTTAACTTTCAACTTTCAACTTTTAACTTCACTTAGTTTATATTTGCAAAAAATTAATATGCATAATAATGAGAAAACAAATGAGAAAACAAATTGTTGCAGGAAATTGGAAAATGAATAATAATCTTCAAGAAGCAAAAGAGTTTTGTTCTTCGATTATCAGTCAATTAGGTGCGTCTGATAAAGAAGTGATCATTGCACCTTCCTATGTACATTTGGCGTCTTTGGTAGAATATACAAAAGGAAGCGCTGTAATGGTAGCTGCACAAAATTGTCATCAGGAACTTTCGGGTGCTTACACAGGGGAGATTTCAGCGTCTATGTTGGCCGATCTGGGTTTGGATTATGTCATTCTTGGTCATTCGGAGCGTAGAGTTCATAACGGGGAGGAAAATGCCTTACTGGTGAAGAAAGTTAATGCAGCCATATCTCAGGGCTTAAAAGTGATTTACTGTTGTGGAGAAACATTAGAGCAACGCAAGTCAGGAGTTCACTTTAATCTGATAACCGATCAGGTCATGGAAGGTTTGTTTCACCTGGATGCAGAGACGATGAAACGTATTGTTATTGCCTATGAACCTCTTTGGGCTGTAGGAACCGGAGTGACGGCAACAAGTGCACAGGCGCAGGAAATGCACGCACATATCCGTAAAGTACTCACAGACAAATATGGGGCTGATATTGCCCAGAACACATCCATTCTTTATGGAGGTTCATGCGTACCATCTAATGCAGGAGAATTGTTCGCACAAACCGACGTAGACGGAGGTCTGATCGGTCGAGCTTCCTTAAATGCAGAAGATTTCATATCTATCATAAAGGCATAAGCGATGAATTACATTGAAGTTTGTTTTGGAATCAAAGCTTTAGAGTCAGCAGAAATAAATGCTGAAATGGCAAGAGAGATTCTGGTAGCCGAATTGGGTGCCCTAAATTTTGAAAGCTTTGTAAATACCGAAGATGGACTTCAGGCCTATGTGCAGGAAGAAGAGTTTGATGAAGAAGTTGTAAAAGACTTGTACATTCTTAAAAATCCTGATTTTGCCATAGAAATGGAAGTAAAAATCATAGAACAGCAAAATTGGAATGCCGAGTGGGAGAAAAACTTTGATCCGATTGAAGTACAGGGAAGGTGTGTGGTGAGAGCTCCATTTCACAATCAAAAAGAAGTAGATTTCGATATTGTCATAGAGCCAAAAATGTCTTTTGGAACGGGGCATCATGAAACCACACACCAAATGGTAGCACATCTACTGGATATGGACGTGAGTGGTAAGCGTGTGTTGGATATGGGTTGTGGTACCGGAATATTGGCCATACTGGCCTGTATGAAAGGAGCAGCCTCTATTACAGGTATTGATATTGATGAGTGGGCCTATCAAAATACTTTAGAGAATGTACGCAACAATAAATGTTCGCAGATCATTGTAAAACAGGGTGGGGCAGAACTTCTGGAAAATCATACATACGATGTGATCCTGGCCAACATCAATCGAAATATTTTATTGAATGATATGGAAGCTTATGCAAAAACGATGAGCTCCGGTTCTAAAATTGTTTTTAGTGGCTTCTACTCTTCAGATATTAATCATATTGATCAAAAAGCGCGGTCTTTAGGGATGCGTCTGTTACGCC
>Ga0207964_1000230_pt1 | contig 17686 bp, 14 predicted proteins | sample Knorr_S23_td_250_FD_185608 | JGI IMG/M metagenome (GOLD analysis project Ga0207964, IMG submission 185608) | Marine microbial communities from Southern Atlantic Ocean transect - Knorr_S23_td_250_ad_251m_LV_A (SPAdes) (version 2) | ecosystem: Environmental > Aquatic > Marine > Oceanic | place...
GCACTGAAAATCTGGGTCTAGAATCAGCTCTGGGCAGTATAGATCGCAGTAAGTTAAATATAAAAGGTTCCAGCGTGGCCACTGGACACCCATTTGCCGCCACTGGGGCGAGAATCTTGGCAACATTGGCAAAAATTCTCCACGAAAATGGCGGTGGACGCGGTTTAATCTCAATCTGTGCCGCCGGTGGTCAGGGCGTCTGTGCTATTTTAGAAACTTGACAGAATAAGTGATTTTATTGAATTTTAGGCAAAGTTAATAATCGGCCAGTCAAGCGGAGGACATCTTATGTCATTAGAATCTGTTGTAGATGGTTTAAAACAAAAAATAGGCGAAGACTGCGGCCTTGCGGCTAGGATTAAGTTTGATTTTGGCGATCAGGGTATAGTGATATTGGATGCAACACAGATTCCCAATCTGGTTTCAACAACAGATGCCAATACCGATTGCACTATGATTATCAGTTTGGAAAACTTTATGGCATTGGCTGAAGGCAGTTTAGACGGCGCTTCGGCCTTTATGAGTGGCAAACTTAAAATACAAGGAGATATGAGTATCGCTATGAAGCTGGGAGCTATTCTTTCCTAAAACAGCTATTTATAGCTAAGAAGCCCCGCCCTGCACTCTACCCATAACATTTTCTAGGGATATAAAAAAAGCGACCCTAGGGTCGCTTTTTTGTAGATGCTTCTTTGACTTACCAACCAGTTAAGTCTTTAAGCGCTTCACCTATATCAGCTAGGCTACGCACGGTTTTAACACCAGCATCTTGTAGCGCGGCAAATTTTTCATCTGCTGTGCCCTTACCACCTGAGATAATAGCGCCGGCATGGCCCATACGCTTGCCTGGAGGCGCTGTAACACCAGCAATATAGGAAACAACAGGCTTGCTGACATTAGCTTTAATATAAGCCGCTGCTTCTTCCTCAGCCGTACCGCCAATTTCACCAATCATTACAATAGCTTCAGTGGCTGGATCTTTTTCGAACATCTCGAGAATATCGATAAAGTTTGAACCGGGAATTGGATCACCACCTATACCCACACAGGTGGACTGACCGAAACCATAGTCTGTAGTCTGCTTAACCGCTTCATAGGTCAGTGTACCTGAACGAGACACAATACCTACTTTGCCAGGCAGATGAATATGGCCGGGCATAATGCCTATTTTGCACTCACCAGGAGTAATTACACCCGGGCAGTTTGGGCCAATTAGGCGCACACCCAATTCATCACATTTAACTTTGCACTCCAACATATCAAGGGTTGGAATACCCTCGGTAATGCAGACAATCAATTCTATACCTGCGTTTGCAGCCTCTAAAATAGAGTCTTTACAGAAAGGTGCCGGTACATAGATCACTGAGGCCTGAGCACCAGTTTGCGCCACTGCTTCGGCAACTGTATTAAATACAGGAAGACCCAAATGTACTGTGCCACCCTTACCCGGAGTAACACCGCCGACCATTTTTGTACCATAGTCGATAGCCTGTTCTGAGTGGAATGTGCCCTGTCCACCGGTAAAACCCTGACAGATAACCTTAGTGTCGCTGTTAATTAAGATAGACATTAGTTCGCCTCCACTGCAGCTACTGCTTGTTTTGCCGCATCGGTCAAACTGGTAGCAGCAATAATTGAAAGACCAGACTCGGCAAGTTTTTTGGCGCCCAACTCGGCATTATTACCTTCTAAACGCACTACCACCGGCACAGTTACGCCCACTTCTTCTACTGCACCTATCACACCATCGGCAATAAGATCGCAACGGACAATGCCACCAAAGATATTGATCAGTACGGCCTTAACGTTGTTATCGGAAAGAATAATTTTAAACGCTTCGACTACACGTTCTTTGGTTGCACCACCACCTACATCGAGGAAGTTAGCTGGCGAACCGCCATGTAACTGAACTATATCCATGGTACCCATTGCCAGACCCGCACCATTGACCATACAGCCAATACTGCCATCCAGTGCCACATAGTTAAGATCCCAAGCCGCCGCATGGGCTTCTCGAGCATCTTCTTGTGAGGGATCGTGCATTTCTTTAAGCGCCGGCTGTCGATACATAGCATTGCTGTCGATAACAATTTTGGCGTCTAAGCAGTGAAGATTACCTTCATCGGTGATAACTAGCGGGTTAATTTCTAACAGCGCCAAATCACGCTCTTGGAATAATTTTGCCAAGCCTAGGAAGATTTGCACAAACTGTTTAATTTGCACGCCTTCAAGACCTAATTTAAAGGCCAAATCACGACCCTGATAAGGCTGAGCACCGGTCATTGGATCAACAATCGCCTTAAGAATTTTCTCTGGGGTTTCTTCAGCAACTTTTTCAATCTCTACACCACCTTCGGTAGAGGCCATAAATACGATACGTCGCGTTGAGCGATCTACCACCGCACCCAAATACAATTCTTGAGCTATATCGGTGCAACTCTCAACCAAAATGCGACTGACCGGCTGGCCATTGGCATCGGTTTGATAAGTTACCAAATTTTTACCCAACCACTGACGGGCAAAATCTTCAATTTCAGTTTTGGAGCTAACTAACTTAACACCGCCAGCTTTACCGCGACCACCAGCGTGTACCTGAGCCTTAACTACCCAGCGATCGCCGCCAATAACATCGGCAGCGGCCACTGCTTCCTGTACCGTTTCGGCAGCAATGCCTTCGGATACAGGCAAACCATATTCAGCAAAAAGCTGTTTACCCTGATATTCATGCAGGTTCATATTGTATTCTCATTAATAGATAACATGGATTGAGGCCTCGGGATTTTGTCTCGAGGCACAAATTTTTATACGCTGCCGAGACTAGCGCCGCTTGCGATTGGCAATATGGATAGCACCACCATTGACTGCCAAGGCAGCCTCATGCACTGCTTCAGACAGCGTAGGATGACCAAATACGGTCATACCTAAGTCCTCTGCACTGGAGCCAAATTCCATAGCAATTGCAACCTGCTGCACCAAATCAGCCGCACTGGGGCCGACAATATGGCAACCTAGGATACGATCGGTATCTGCATGAGCGATCACTTTTACAAAGCCATCGGTGTCATTGGCAGCCATGGCTCGACCGCTGGCGGCAAAGGGGAAAGTACCCACGTTGTAGGGCTCTCCAGCCGCCTTAACCTGCTCTTCAGTTTGCCCAACAGAGGCAACTTCGGGGTGGGTGTAGATAACATTGGGGACAATGTCATAGTTCATTTGTGCTTTGTGACCAGCAATAATTTCTGCCACCATCACACCTTCTTCAGAACCTTTGTGCGCCAACATTGGTCCGCGAACCAGATCGCCAATAGCGTAGACACCAGGAGCATTGGTGGCACATTGTTCGTCAACAAATACGGTGCCACGCTCATCTAATTGCACACCGCTATCATCGGCCAATAATCCATCAGTAAATGCGCGACGACCCACACAGACAATCAATTTATCAAAGGTTTCTTTGTGCTCTTCTCCAGCCACTGACTGGTAAGTAACCTCAACCTGTTTGCCCTTGATCTCAGTGCCGGTCACTCGAGCACCCAAACGAATATCCAAGCCCTGCTTGGTGAAAACCTTTTTCGCCTCTTTGGCAACTGCCTGATCCATAATCGCCAAGAAGTCTTCCATAGCCTCTAGAAGAACAACCTCAGAACCCAAACGATTCCATACAGAACCCAGCTCTAAACCAATTACACCGGCACCAATCACACCCAGTCGCTGGGGTACTTCATCAATTTCAAGAGCACCTGTGGAATCCAGTATTAATTCACCATCAACTGGAGCTACTGGAATAGCAATGGGAAGAGAACCAGAGGCGAGGATCACGTTGTCGGTGTCAAGTACGCTAACTTCACCCTCATTACTGGTAAATTCAACTTTTTTACCCGCTAACAATTTTCCTGTGCCATACAATGAGGTTACGCCATTGGCTTTGAAAAGCCCGGCAATACCACCCGTAAGCTGATTAATAATCTTGTTCTTTCTATCAAGCATGCCGGATACATTCATATCCACAGTCTTGGCACTGATGCCATGAATATCCAGATCATGCTTGGCTTCATGGTACTTGTAGGAGCTGTCTAGCAAGGCTTTGGAAGGGATACAACCCACATTGAGGCAAGTACCGCCATTAACACCTTTGCCCTCTTTATTTTTCCACTTTTCAATACAAGCGGTTTTTAGACCTAGCTGGGCTGCACGGATAGCCGCCACATAGCCAGCGGGACCACTTCCAATTACCACGACATCATATTTTTCAGACATTTAAATACCTATTTGATAGAACTTTAAGGTTAAATTTCCAACAATATTTTTGCTGGATCCTCAATTAATTGCTTAATGGTCACCAAAAACTGGACCGCATCCTTGCCGTCAATCAAACGGTGATCATAGGAAAGTGCCAAATTCATTATCGGACGAATAACCACCTGCCCATCAATCGCCATCGGGCGCTGCTGTATACTGTGCATTCCTAATATTGCAGTTTGCGGGGGATTAATAATAGGGGTTGATAACAGCGAACCATAAACACCACCATTGGTAATGGTAAAGGTTCCACCGGTCATTTCTTCAATGGTCAACTTGCCATCACGCGCCTTGCCAGCATAATCACTGATACCATTCTCAATGGTCGCCAGACTCATATTTTCAGCATTGCGCAACACAGGCACTACTAGCCCTCGCTCTGTGGATACAGCCACGCCTATATCTTGATAGCCATGGTAGACAATATCAGTGCCATCAATGGATGCATTAACTAGCGGGAAGCGCTTTAATGCTTCCACTGCGGCCTTGACAAAAAAGCCCATAAAGCCGAGGCGAGTACCGTTGTGAGTTTTTACAAACTCGTCTTGGTAGCTCTTGCGCAAACCCATAACCGCGGACATATCTACTTCATTAAATGTGGTTAGTGAAGCTGTAGTTTGAGTGACTTCGAGAAGGCGCTCGGCAATGCGACTGCGCATACGCGTCATGGCCACACGACGCTCTATTCTCTCACCAACCCCTACTATTTCTTCAGCAACCTGAACCGCAGGTGCCGCCGATTCGCTAGGTGCAGCAGAAGGCTTGTAGTTGACTACATCTTCTTTGGTAATACGCCCACCTTTGCCAGAGCCTGTAATTTTGGACAGGTCTATGCCACGCTCGTCTGCCAGCTTTTTAGCCGCTGGGTTAACCAGTGCATCAGACTGCTCACTAACCTGTGGACTGCTTTGAGGCTGTTCAGTGACGGTGGATTTCTCTACGTCACCTTCCTCTAATAGGGCAATAACCTCGTTGCTAAGGACAATATCTCCCTCATTTTTGCGCACTTCGGTCAATGTGCCACTGGCAGATGCGACAACTTCCAATACGACTTTGTCGGTCTCAATATCAACAATAAGTTCGTCGCGAGAAACCGTATCACCTACATTTTTATGCCAAGTGGCAACGCTGCCCTCTTGCACAGATTCTGGATAAGTTGGTGCCTTAATTTCAATGGCCATTCATCTATTCCTAATGTTTTAATTATCAAATGATAACGCTTGGTTAATAAATTCTTTCTGCTCTTCCAAATGCACAGACATGTATCCACTCGCCGGAGCCGCTGAACTTTTACGCCCTACGTAGCCCAATACAATATCTGGTTTTAATTGATGCAAAACTCGTTTCATATGATGCTGGCTACTATACCAAGCACCCTGATTAATAGGCTCTTCCTGACACCAAACTACAGATTCCATGTTGCTGTATGCGCCCAAAATTTCTTGCAGTTCTGTATCTGGGAAAGGATATAACTGCTCGAGACGCACCAGTGCTATATTATCAATACCACGAGCCATACGCTCCTCTAGCAAATGATAGTAGACTTTGCCGGAACAGAGAATAACGCGTTTTACTTTTTCAGGGTCTACATTATCCCCAATCGCATTTTGGAATTTACCATTGGCCAATTCTTCAAGTGATGAAGTAGCCAATTTATGCCGTAAAATCCACTTGGGACTCATAATAATCAGCGGTCGACGCATAGGTCTAATGGCCTGACGTCGCAACAGATGGAATACCTGAGCCGGCGTGGTGGGAATAGATATCTGCATATTGTGTTCAGCACAGAGTTGCAAGAATCTCTCTAAACGCGCAGATGAGTGCTCTGGCCCCTGCCCTTCAAAACCGTGAGGCAACATCATGGTCAGCCCTGACAAACGCCCCCACTTGTGCTCACCACTGGCAATAAATTGGTCAATTACCACCTGTGCGCCATTGGCGAAGTCACCAAATTGCGCCTCCCAAATAATAAGCCCTTTGGGCGCGGTTGTTGCATAGCCGTATTCAAAGGCCAACACAGCTTCTTCGGACAAAATAGAGTCGTAGATATCGAAGCGAGGCTGATCATCCGACAGTGCTTTCAATGGCAAATAGGTTTTGCCATCTTTTTGATTAAATATAACTGCATGGCGATGGGAGAAAGTGCCTCGACCCACATCCTGCCCTGTCAGACGGATTGGATAGCCCTCTTCGAGCAATGTGCCATAGGCCAACAATTCTGCCATTCCCCAGTTAAGCGGCAACGCACCCCCCGCCATTTTATGGCGGTCATTGTAAATTTTTGCCACTTGACGCTGAACCTTAATGCCGTCAGGGATTTCACAAACACGACTTGCCACCGACTGAAGCTCTTTCAGTGGTAGACCTGTTTTCGCCGGAACTCGCCAATCATGATCCAAATAAGGTTCCCAATTAACAAAAAGACTAGTATCTGGCTCGCTGACAAGATTGTGCACCACGTAGTCACCACGATCCAAGCTACTGCGATAATCATTGGTCAACTGGTCGGCCTGAGCTTGGCTGACAACGCCCTCTTTTACCAACTTTTCGGCGTAGAGTGATCTAGTGGTTGCATGCTTGCGAATCACGTCATACATCAATGGCTGAGTTGCCGATGGCTCATCGGTCTCATTGTGGCCTCGACGTCGGTAACAGACTAAATCTATAACAATATCTTTGCCAAATTCATAGCGGTAATCCATTGCCAGCATGGCGGCAAACATCACTTCATCTGGATTATCAGCATTAACATGCAGTATTGGCGCCTGTACCATCTTAGCAATATCGGTACAGTATTCAGTCGAACGTGCATCGTCGGCACGACTGGTGGTAAAGCCAATCTGATTGTTGATAACAATATGAATTGAACCACCGGTTTTATAGGCGCGTGTCTGGGATAGCTGGAAGGTTTCCATCACCACACCCTGACCTGCAAAGGCGGCGTCGCCATGAATTAACACTGGCACAACCTGCTGACCGTTAACATCATCGCGACGATCTTGTCGAGCACGCCCAGAGCCAATCACTACCGGACAGGAAATTTCAAGGTGCGAAGGATTGAAGCCCAAGGCTAAATGCACCTCGCCCCCAGGGGTCATCACATTTGAGGAGAAACCCTGATGGTATTTCACATCACCAGAGGTGTTGACCATTCGCTTGCCTTCAAACTCTTCAAATAGTTCTGCGGGATTTTTACCCAGCACATTAACTAGAACGTTAAGTCGACCTCTATGGGCCATAGCCATAACAATTTCTTTACAGCCATATTCACCAGAACGACGAACTAAACAATCCAATAATGGAATTAAACTTTCACCGCCCTCTAAGCCAAAACGCTTGGTACCTGGATATTTTGAATCCAAATGTTTTTCCAAACCCTCAGCTGCCGTCAAGCGATTTAGAACATCTATGCGCGCGGCATCGCCATAAGTAGGCTTGGATCTATGACTCTCAAAGCGTTGCGCCAACCACTGCTTTTCTGCGAATGAGGTAATGTGCATAAATTCAGCACCCAAATTCTGACAGTAGGTCTCTTCAAGTGTCTCAACAATCTCCCGCAATGTAGCTTCCGCTTTGCCCATGTAGAGAGGGCCGGACTGAAAAGTTGTATCCAGATCAGCATCGGTAAGACCATGAAAGTGCAAATCCAAATCGGGCACATGCTCGCGCTTCATAATTGCCAATGGATCTAAATTGGCTTTTTGATGACCGCGAAAACGGTAGGAACTGATTAATTGAACTACTTTAACCTGTTTGCGCTCATGCTCAATATGCACCCCACCCGATCCCGGCGCCGGTGTTGGACGGGCTTGACGACGACCTAACAGTTCAAAGTGTTTAACAACCGTGGCGTGAGAAAGATCTGGAGAAACAGAGCCATTGATGCGCGGCAAAGCGTCGAAAAAACTGCGCCATTCCTCTGGCACACTATTAGGTGCGTGCAAGTAGGTTTCATAGAGTTCTTCTATATAGGCGGCATTTCCACCAGAAAAGTGGGAGGAGCTTAAAAAGCGCTCCATTAAGCCCTCTGCCATTGCTAAAATCCCCTTAGATTACTGCAGCATCAACGAAAAAAATTAAGGCGTGTATTCTAGTCGTTTATCTCTCAAACAACCAGTATAAACTGCATATTTCAGCGGTCTACGTGGCACGAGCTATCAACATATTGCGTATATGACCTATTGCCTTAGTCGGATTTAAACCTTTAGGACAAACTTGTACACAATTCATAATGCCGTGACAGCGAAAAACGCTAAATGGATCGTCTAACTTTGCCAATCGCTCATCAGTTGCTGTATCGCGGCTATCCGCTAAAAATCTATAGGCTTGCAACAGCCCCGAAGGACCAATAAATTTATCTGGATTCCACCAGAAAGACGGACAGGCGGTCGAACAGCAAGCGCAGAGAATGCATTCGTAAAGCCCATCTAACTTGGCCCGATCCTCTGGCGACTGCAATCGCTCTATAGCTGGCGCTGGCGTATTATTGACCAAGTACGGCTGAATTTTCTCGTACTGAGCATAAAATTGGCTCATATCGACCACTAGATCGCGAATTACCGGCAATCCGGGCAACGGCCGAATAACCAACTTATTCTTTTTTACCACTTCAGAGAGAGGAGTAATACAGGCAAGTCCATTTTTGCCTGAGATATTGACACCATCTGACCCGCAGACACCCTCTCGACAGGATCGGCGATACACTAAACTGGGGTCCTCTGCCTTAAGCTTTTCGAGAACATCCAGAACCATAAGATCCTTGCCCTGAGTATCCAGAGTAAACTCCTGCATATAGGGCTCAGAATCAGTTTCTGGGTTGTAACGATAAATACTGACTTCTAACATCGAAAAATCAACCTCTTCTTAGTAGGTTCGCACTTGGGGCTCAAAAGCCTCGCGAGTTTCTGGGGTAAAATTCACATCGCGCTTGCCAATGCTTTTGCTCTCGGGGAAATATACTGAGTGACACAACCAGTTTTCATCATCTCGCTCTTGGAAATCCTCGCGAGCATGAGCGCCGCGGCTCTCTGTACGCCCTTCGGCGGCTATAGCAGTGGCCTCAGCAACTTCAAACAAATTCTGTAACTCAAGAATCTCAATACGCGCGGTATTAAAGGTATCACTCTTATCATCGAGATAGACCTTTTCAATACGAGAACGTAACGCCTTAAGTTTTTCAATGCCCTCTTGCATAAAATCACCGCGTCTAAACACGCCAAAGTGATTCTGCATAATAGTTTGCAGTTCAGCACGCAGTGTAGCGGCATTTTCACCATCGGCAGACTGATTGACGCGGTTGAGCACTGCCATGGCTCTATCTATATCTTCATCCGAGGCATCTTTTAAATTGATACCCTCGCGCAATTGCTTCTCAATAAACATACCGGATGCACGACCAAATACCACTAAATCAAGTAGCGAATTACCACCTAATCGGTTGGCGCCATGTACGGAAACACAGGCGGCCTCGCCACAGGCATAAAAACCATCTATCACTCTGTCTTGGCCCTGCTCATCAATAGTGAGCGCCTGACCATCAATATTGGTAGGTATACCACCCATCATATAGTGACATGTGGGAACCACGGGAATTGGCTCTACCACGGGATCAGCATGGGCAAAGGTGCGAGACAATTCCAAAATTCCCGGCAACTTGGCATTGAGAGTCTCTTCACCAAGGTGATCGAGTTTTAGGAATACATGATCGCCATCTTCACCACAGCCACGACCGGCTAAAATTTCCTGAACCATAGATCGCGCTACCACATCGCGACCCGCCAAATCTTTGGCATTGGGTGCATAGCGCTCCATAAAGCGTTCGCCATCTTTATTGATAAGGTAACCGCCCTCACCGCGACAGCCTTCAGTCACCAAGGTGCCAGCACCGTGAATACCCGTGGGATGGAATTGCCACATCTCCATATCCTGAACTGGAAATCCAGCGCGCAACGCCATACCAATACCGTCGCCAGTACAGATATGCGCATTGGTGGTCGACGCATAAATACGTCCGGCACCGCCAGTGGCAAATACGGTGGCTTTAGATTTTACATAGACGGTTTCGCCAGTCTCTATATTAATAGCAATAACACCAACCACTGCATTATCGGCATTTTTAACTAGATCGACAGCAAACCATTCATTGAGGAATACGGTTTCGTTTTTCAAATTACCCTGATAGAGAGCGTGCAATAGCGCATGACCGGTTCGATCCGCCGCCGCACAGGTTCTCGACGCCTGCCCACCTTTACCAAATTCTTTAGATTGTCCACCAAAAGGTCGCTGGTATATACGTCCATTTTCATTTCTGGAGAACGGCAAGCCCATATGATCCAACTCAAATACCGCTTCTGGACCAGTCTTACACATATATTCAATAGCCTGCTGATCACCTATGTAATCAGACCCTTTGACCGTGTCATACATATGCCACTGCCACTTGTCGTTGGGGTCATCACTGGCAATTGCACAGGTGATACCGCCTTGAGCCGATACTGTGTGAGATCTGGTTGGAAAAACTTTGGTGATAACTGCAGTTTTGTATCCCGATTGAGCAAGCTGGAGCGCCGCACGCATACCAGAGCCACCGCCACCGACGATAACCGCATCAAAACTCATGGTTCTAATATTAGCCATTTACTTAAATTCCCCAGAGAATATCTATTGCCCAGACCACATAGAACAGAGCCACTGCAATCATAACAAGCTGAAAAAACATACGAATTGCGGTCGCCTTGGGTCCGATTAAGCGCACCGTTATATAGTCGGTAAGCACGCACCACAAACCAATCCATGCATGGGCCGCAAGCGAAACAATGGTTAATAAACCAAATATACGCATCGCCAGAGAACTGTGCAGTGCAACCCACTGCTGATAACTGACATCTTGATGGGTACAAAAGTAACCCAATATAAATACTAGATAGGCCGTCATAACTACGGCTGAAAGACGCTGTATAATCCAATCGGATAGGCCGCTACGGCACAAACTTGTCACTGTCTTTACCATAGGAACACCCACCCTGAAATAATTAGCACCGCAATAACAACGGCGACAACCACTAGCCAAGCACTGCGACGACCTGACTCAAAACTATCTTCACCTATGCCAAAATCCATCACCAAATGCCTAATTCCAGCGATAACGTGGTAGGCAAGAGCGACTAAAATTGACCACAGAATCACTTGAGCTACTGGTGTGGCAAGGCATTCTTTCAAAGACTGAAAGCTTTGCTCAGACGCCAAGCTGGCATCGAAAGCCCACAGCAAGCAGGCAGTGGCAACAAATAAAAACACACCGGACAATCGATGCAATATAGAAACATAAGAGGTTATTGGTAACTTAATACTACCAATATCCAAATTCACAGGTCTTTTATTATTCACAACAGGTTTAACCCTTTTTAAAAAGAGATGTCATAACGACGGGAAAGACGAATAACAGATCATCAATCTAACTACAGGCCGCCGCATATGTAGCAGACTAAGTACGGCGTGGGATTATAGTGAGTTTGCCCCACCAATTCAACGCAAAGCTATACTCATACAAGTAAAAATAGCGCCTTTTTTAAGCTAACCACCCTATTGATTAACCACACGACTATTAATAACCCATAATTTACACTTATAATGGCCAGCTAAGGTTTAAGTATGGGGATTTTTAAACCAAATCCCCATTAGCAAGTTGACAATTTAGTCTGAATAATTATAGTTATTGACCCCGGCATCAAGCCGGTCACGTCAGTATTTCTCGAGGATCAAGAATGACCAATCGCAAAGCAACTCTCTCCATTGATGGCAAATCTTCTATTGAACTCCCCATTTTAGAGGGCACTAGAGGACAAAATGTTATTGATATAAGCACTTTAGGTGGACATGGTTACTTTACCTATGATCCCGGCTTTTCTGCCACTGCTGCCTGTCAATCCGACATCACTTATATCGACGGAGGCAAAGGCATCCTTTTACACCGTGGCTACCCGATAGAGCAGTTAGCGGAAAAATCGGATTACCTAGAGACCTGCTATTTGCTACTTGAGGGAGAACTGCCCAACGCAGAGCAAAAAACCGATTTTGAAACCAATATCAAATACCACACTATGGTAAACCGCTCGATTGAGAACTTTATTAGCGGATTCCGCCACGACGCCCACCCAATGGCAATGATGTGCGGTATTGTCGGTGCTATGTCTTCTTTTTATCACGATTCTCTAGATATTAACGATGAGCAACATCGCAAGATCTCAGCCCATCGCTTGATCGCAAAAATGCCTACCATAGCGGCAATGTGCCATAAGCACTTTAGCGGCCAACCCTTTATGTATCCAGATAACTCTCTATCCTATTCAGAGAATTTCTTGCATATGATGTTTGGCACCCCCTGTGAGCGCTATAAGATTGAACCGGCGATCGCCAAAGCTATGGATCGCATTTTCCTCTTGCACGCCGACCATGAACAAAATGCCTCTACATCCACTGTTCGCTTGGCTGGCTCATCGGGCGCCAACCCCTTCTCCTGTATTGCAGCTGGTATTGCAGCACTGTGGGGACCTGCTCACGGCGGCGCCAATGAAGCGGTTTTGGTTATGCTTAACGAAATTGGTCACGAAGATAATATTGGCGAATATATCCTTAAGGCCAAAGATAAAAATGACCCCTTCCGCCTAATGGGCTTTGGACACAGGGTCTACAAGAATTATGACCCTCGAGCCACAGTAATGCGCGAGAGTTGCAACGAGGTACTTGAAGTTTTAGGGCTGGAAAATGATCCATTGTTTAGGTTGGCTAAGAAACTGGAAACCATTGCCCTAGAAGATGAATATTTTGTGAGTAGACAACTCTACCCCAATGTCGACTTCTACTCTGGCATTATTCTCAAAGCATTGGGAATTCCGTTGGAAATGTTTACCGCTATGTTTGCTACAGGTCGTACCGTGGGCTGGATTTCCCACTGGAATGAAATGATAACTAACCCTTATCGTATCGGCCGACCACGCCAGCTATACACTGGCGCCGACAGTCGCGACTATGTTCCACTGAACAAGCGATAATAAATAACTATTTAAAAAGGCGACCATGGGTCGCCTTTTTTATTGCCTCTCTTTTTATTGCACCCCTAGCTTTGCATCCCTAGCAAGCTACAGGCCCAGAATGGAACCTAAACTCAGTATCGGGGGATTCAATAAGTTGATGCTCAATACCTAGAAACAACGCCAATCTATTTTCAACTTCTTCAGGACAGGCAACAGATTCAGCGAGAGTTAAGTAATCTCGGTAATGCCGTCCTTCGGATTTGAGTAATGATAGATAAAAAGCCTCTAACTCCTCATCTAAAAAAGGTGCGAGTCGGGCAAATCGCTCACAGGAGCGCGCTTCAATAATGGCACCGACAATCAAGATATCAACCAATCGATCGGGATCACTAGTCCTTACCTGATCGCGCAACTGCACTGCGTAGCGAGAGGCAGATATTTGCTTATATTCAATTTTGCGACGCTTCATAATGGCAATAACCTGCTCAAAATGGCGCATTTCTTCACGGGCTAATCTCGACATTTTGTTTAATAGATCAAAATTATCCACATAGCGATAGATTAAATTTAGCGCTGTACTGGCTGCCTTTTTTTCACAGTTAGCATGATCTATCAACAAAATCTCAGGATTTTCCAGAGCATTTTGTATCCATAAATCTGGCGTTTTACAGGGCAGGAAGTTTTCGATTTCTTGAAGTACAGTCATAAATTTTAGCGGTTGAAAAAAGCCAGCAGTATAGACGATAAGCATTAAATAAGCACCGTAGATTTAGCTGATAATCGAGTGTATTTAACAGCCAAACGGCTGTTTTTAGTATCAAAAAAATCAATCTCAAACCGCTTATCTTCTGTAAAAAAACTACAAATTGGCGTACAATCAGCCCATACCAACCTATAAACTTAAGATTTAATTTAACTAGATCTTATAACCTATTGTTATCAAAGAGGTATTACGTGCTAGAAGCCTATCGCGCCCATGTTGCAGAACGTCAATCACAGGGTATCCCACCCAAACCTTTATCCCCCGAGTGGACTTCAGACTTGGTGGAATTACTTAAAAATCCGCCAGCAGGTGAAGAGCAATTTCTGCTCGATCTAATCGCTAATCGCGTACCCCCTGGGGTTGATGAATCTGCCTATGTAAAAGCCAGCTTTTTAAGCGCAATTGTAAAAGGCGAAGCCAGCTCTCCGCTGATAGATAGATCTGCGTCTGTTGAGCTATTGGGCAATATGCACGGCGGTTACAACGTGGCAACTCTGGTCGAGTTGCTAGACGATAGCGAACTCAGCGAACTGGCTGCTACTCAGCTCAAATCCACTACTTTGGTATTTGATGCATTTCACGATGTGGCAGAAAAAGCCGATGCAGGCAACGCTCAAGCACAGTCAGTATTACAATCTTGGGCCGACGCCGAGTGGTTTACCGGCAACGATGCAGTTCCACAAAGTATTAAAGCTGTAGTATTTAAAGCTACAGGCGAAACAAATACAGACGACCTCTCCCCCGCTCAGGATGCTTGGTCACGCCCCGATATCCCTCTGCACGCCAAGGCTATGTATAAGATGACTCGCGATGGCTTAAATCCTGAGGAGCACGGCGCTATAGGTCCTATGGCACAGGTTGAAGACATCAAATCCAAAGGGCTACCCGTTGCCTTTGTCGGCGATGTAGTGGGCACTGGATCCTCGCGCAAATCAGCTACTAACTCGGTACTCTGGTTCTTCGGTGAAGATATGCCCGGCGTACCCAATAAGCGCTCTGGCGGTATTTGTATCGGCAGTAAAGTGGCGCCTATCTTCTTTAATACCATGGAAGATGCGGGCGCATTGGTATTTGAAGCACCTGTAGATGATATTCACTACGGTGATATTATTGAGATTCGCCCCTACGATGGTCAGATTCTTAATGAGGCGGGCGAAATCATTTGCGAGTTTGAACATAAGTCAGAAGTGATACTCGACGAGGTTCAGGCCGATGGTCGTATCAATCTAATCGTGGGTCGCGGTCTTACTCAGAGAGCCAGAGAGCATTTAGGTCTTCCTGCTTCCGATGTATTCCGCAAGCCAGAAACTCCCGAACAATCAGAAGCTGGCTACTCGCTAGCGCAAAAAATGGTGGGTAAAGCCTGTGGCGTTGAGGGCATTCGCCCCGGCACCTACTGCGAACCCAAAATGACTACAGTGGGTTCTCAGGACACTACCGGCCCTATGACTCGCGATGAGCTAAAAGATCTCGCCTGTCTCGGCTTCTCTGCGGATTTGGTGATGCAGTCATTCTGCCATACCGCCGCCTACCCCAAGCCTGTAGATATAGACACTCAACACAGCCTACCCGACTTTATCATGAACCGCGGCGGTGTTTCTCTACGCCCTGGCGACGGCATTATTCACAGTTGGCTCAACCGTATGCTACTCCCTGATACAGTGGGTACTGGCGGCGACTCGCACACTAGATTCCCTATGGGTATTTCATTCCCCGGCGGCTCTGGCTTGGTAGCTTTTGCCGCGGCCACAGGGGTTATGCCTCTGGATATGCCTGAATCAGTTCTAGTGCGCTTTAAGGGCGAAATGCAGCCGGGTATTACCTTGCGCGACTTGGTTCATGCTATTCCCTACTACGGCATTAAGCAGGGCCTATTAACGGTTGAGAAAAAAGGTAAAAAGAATTTCTTCTCAGGCCGTATTTTGGAAATTGAAGGCGAAGGTATTGAAAGCCTAACCGTTGAACAGGCGTTTGAATTATCCGATGCCTCGGCCGAGCGTTCAGCCGCTGGCTGTACCATTAAGTTGAGCGAAGATTCAGTTGCCGAATACCTGCGCTCTAATGTAACTCTACTGCGCTGGATGATTGCCGAGGGCTATGGCGATGTGCGCACCCTAGAGCGCCGTGTGCGCCAGATGGAAGAGTGGTTAGAGAATCCAAGCCTGATGTCTGCCGATGCCAATGCCGAATACGCGGCGGTTATCGAGATCGATTTGGCGGATATTAAAGAGCCTATAGTCTGCTGTCCTAACGATCCAGACGATGCCAAGTTATTGTCAGAAGTAGCGGGCGATAAGGTCGACGAAATCTTTATTGGCTCTTGCATGACTAATATCGGTCATTTCCGCGCCGCGGGTAAGCTATTGGATGAAGCCGGTGCTGTCGACTCCAGATTCTGGATCTGCCCACCGACGCGTATGGATGCCCATACTCTAATGGAAGAAGGCTATTACAATATCTACGGCAAAGTGGGCGCACGTACTGAGATGCCCGGCTGTTCGCTATGTATGGGTAACCAAGCGCGAGTTCTTGCCGGTGCTACGGTACTCTCCACCTCGACGCGCAACTTCCCCAACCGCTTGGGCGATGGCGCCAATGTCTATTTGGCATCAGCCGAGCTAGCCTCAGTGGGCGGTATTTTGGGACGCTTGCCTACACCTGAGGAATATATGCAATACGCAGGTAAAATCGATTCTATGGCCGATGAGATTTATCGCTATATGAACTTTGATCAGATTGAATCGTTCCAAAAGTCTGCCGAGCAGGGTAAAACTATTGCCGCCGAGCAGATTATTGAAGTCAGTTAAGATCGATTTTAAGCTATAAAAAAACCCCGCTTTTGCGGGGTTTTTTGTATCTGATTTAAACTTCGAACTTACTACATATAAGCATTAGAGGTATCCGTATGGTCGGTTGAATCCTTAACCCCTTTTAACTCGGGAATTTTTTCCATTAGGGTCTTTTCTACACCCTCTTTTAAGGTCAGATCCACCGCGGAACAACCCTGACAGCCGCCGCCAAATTCAAGTACCGCATAGCCATCATCCATTGTTGCAAGGGATACATTACCACCATGAGATGCAAGACCCGGATTGATTTCGCTATGCAGAAGGTAGTTAATTTTATCTTCTATAGGACTGTCATCATTAACTGTGGGCACCCGCGAGTTGGGCGCTCTAATGGTTAGCTGACCACCAAATTTATCCTCGGCAAAATCTACCTTGGCATCGTCGAGAAAGGGAACGCTACGCTGTTCAAAGTAGGCGTTAAATTTAGGGTATTCAATGACCACATCTTCTTGGTTGTGCTCGCCCGGTCTGCTGTAGGCAATACAGGTTTCTGCCTTGGGGGTTCCCGGATCTGAGATAAACATACGAATACCTATACCTTCGCAGTTTTGTTTTTCTAATAACCCTGCGAGGTAGTCTTGGGCTGATTCGGTAATAGTGACATTGACCATAGAGTGCTTCCAAACTGATTGCTAATTGACTGTGTTATTCTACGCCACAGTTGGGGCTAATCAAAACTTTTCTTTTGGGAAAATACTGGTATCATGCGCATCCATCAAAATATTTTGATAAAGCAATAAGGC
>Ga0207964_1000231_pt1 | contig 17649 bp, 16 predicted proteins | sample Knorr_S23_td_250_FD_185608 | JGI IMG/M metagenome (GOLD analysis project Ga0207964, IMG submission 185608) | Marine microbial communities from Southern Atlantic Ocean transect - Knorr_S23_td_250_ad_251m_LV_A (SPAdes) (version 2) | ecosystem: Environmental > Aquatic > Marine > Oceanic | place...
GATTGTCGAATATTAAGCATTATGTTCAAAATTAAAAGGTAATACAATCCTTGCCGAACTTAAGTAGTGATCGCGTTGTTGCGAGCTCACTCGTGAGGAAGAAGTTGCGAGCTCACTCGTGAGGAAGAAGATGTCAGAAGCAGCAGAATTTCGGGCCGATACTCGCGCTTGGCTACAGGAAAAATGTCCAAATAAAGAACCTAACAACACTCATAAAAAAAAGGAGATGAACATGGAGCCTTGCTTCCGAAAATCACAGCTCGCTATTGCGGTCACACTCTTGAGTCTAACGTCTATATCTCAAGCTCTAGAACTCCAGGAAGTGATTATCACGGCACAGAAGCGCGCTGAAAGCCTGCAAGACGTACCAATTTCTGTGAGCGCTATTCAAGGCGACAAGATTCAGGACAATACGATCATGAATTTCGCGGCCTTGGCGGACTTTGTCCCGAGCCTGCACATCGCTGAGGCGCCGGTGACTACTCAAATTTACATGCGCGGCATCGGTTCAGGCAATAACCGTGGCTTTGAACAGTCGGTCGGCATGTACTTGGATGGGGTCTACATGGGACGTGCTCGCCAGTACCGATCTGCTGTGATGGATGTAGAGCGGGTGGAGGTACTGCGAGGCCCTCAGGGTACGCTGTTTGGCAAGAACACAGTTGCTGGTGCTATCAACATCACCAGCGCGTCGCCGGTTCTTGGCGAAGGGGCCTCCGGTGAGATCAATGTGTCGGTTGAGGAAAACGGCGGCAGTATCGTAGATGGGTTTATCCAAGGCGGTGGAGAGACATTTGGTGCTCGTTTGGCGCTACGTGGCCGAGAGACGGACGGTTATGTCTACAACGCCTATCTTGAAGAAGATGAGGGTGCTATTGACGAGTTTGGTGGTCGACTGACCCTGTTATGGGAGCCCAGTGATTCGTTCTCGGCAAATTTGAAGTATACCTTCATGGAGCGAGAGCGGGACGGTGCTGCCAGTGCAACATGGCGCTACCTCAGCCCAGCTGAGAGAAATGCTCAGGTGCCTAACCGCAGCGCCTTCGCAGATACCGCCTATAACATCATGGACATTTTCTTTCCCGACTTCCCGGCTATTGCAGGGCAGGACTTCACCACCTACAAGGACAACAACTACGGTCAGAGCCAGGAAGACGGCTTCGGTATCGGCCAGAAACCCGAGAATAGCGACGACGAAATCGAAAATCTCTCGCTGAACCTGACTTGGGAGATCGGTGGCGGCACGCTGACCTCGGTGACCGGTTTCTCGACGTATGAGTACTTCGATGATGTGGACGTGGACTGGTTACCTCTGCAGTTTATTGACAGGTCAGATATCCACGACTTTGAGCAGTTCAGTCAAGAGATTCGATGGTCCGCGGACGTTGGAGATCGTTTTTCATACACCTTGGGCGGTTATATCGACCAGAATGAGTTCGATATGCAAGGTCAGGTGATAGTTGATACTAACTTCGACGGCCTTTTCCCAACCTTCCTCGCATTGGCCGTAACCGGTGATCCCGCCAACGCCCCTTTTATGCCGCAGAATTTGCTGACATTGCTGACAGCAGACAGTCCTCTGAATGGTATTCCGGGATATGGGGTCTATACAGCTAATCAAGCATCCCGGAACCATGCGTTCAAGCAGGACACGGATTCCTGGGCGTTGTTCGCCCAAGGCACCTACGACCTGACCGACGCGTTGCGTTTGACTGTGGGTGTGCGTTACACCGAGGAAGAGAAGGACGCCATTAGTGATCAGAAGCTGGGTGACAGCCTCTGTGGTCTTACGGGTAACCTCGAGGGCGGGGTCATGGGCCAGTGTGGCGCTTATAACAATTGGCTCGCAGTGGTCTATGCATCCAGTTTTAACACTTACAACAAGTACTGGACCGGTAGCCGGAAAACCGACGATTTTTCACCCTCGATGAATCTACAGTGGGACGTCAGCGACAATACCATGCTCTACGTCACATATTCCGAAGGCTTTAAGTCCGGTGGTTTCAGTGCTGCGGACGATGGCAACCCCGGTAACTTGCCAGTCGGCGTGCCACCCATCCCGCCCGCTGTCGACAATGGCTTTCAGGCCAACGGCTTTGTCTCGACCGTACCCAACGAGGACTTTGAGTTTGACGATGAGTCCGTAGAGTCTATCGAGATTGGTGGTAAGCACGAGTTCATGGATGGCCGTATGCGTTTGAACTGGGCCGCGTTTTACTCGGAGTACGATGATCTCCAGACGTCAATCTTTCAGGGTATTAGCTTCTCAGTGAAGAATGCGGCCTCGTCTGAGGTTGAGGGTATCGAGGTCGATTGGTTGTTCCAGATGACCGACGCCATCCGTGTGGGTGTTAATGCCGCATACCTTGATGCCTCTTACGGTGACTTCAAGGACGGACCCTGTACGGCGATTCAGTTGGATGCCGACGGCGCCTGTGGTACTCCTGCGGGTGCGACCGGTAATGACTTGACCGGCACTCGAACGGTACTTGCCTCGGATTGGAGCGGTAACGCTTTTATCGATGTTCGCATTCCCATGGGCAACCTCGAGTGGTTTGGCGGCGTTGACGTGAATTACCGCAGTGAGTTCGACTCAGCCGGCGATGCAGACCCCTATGACGTGATTGATTCTTACACCAAGGTCAATGCCCGCATCGGTTTGATTGGTCAAAATTGGGAGGTGATGGCTTACGGTCGAAATATCTTTGATGAAGCGGCGCTTCAGGGAAGCTTCGATACGCCGGTTTTGGCTGGCAGCCATACCTTTTTTATGGACGAAGGAGCCGTCTTTGGCGTTCGGGGAACCTTGAAGTTTTGAGATTCCTATAAACGGATAAAGTTGAGAAGCCCGGCATCGACCGGGCTTTACTTGTGTATTTGAATGGAAGGAAGAAGATGCCTGAGGCAGCAGAATTCCGGGCTGATACTCGCGCCTGAAATATACGTTCTAACCTATAGGCACAAGCCATACTTATCACTACCAACATATGGCTTGTGCCTACTAGCACAGAAGGTCGACCAAATGGTTAACATCACGTACATCGAGCACGACGGCACTGAGCATTTAGTTGAGGCAAAGTCCGGAAAATCATTGATGGAAAACGCCGTAGACAACCATTCTGTATTTACATGCTTTATTCGCAACCACCGTAAAACTTGCTATAAATGTAAAAAACGACGCTATCACTAGTAAAATAATCCACTATAAAGAAGTTTTCTATGAGCGATACATCATCTATCAATGAATTGAGTTTTGAAGGACAAGTAGCCTTGGTAACCGGAGCCGGTCGTGGCCTGGGGCGTGAGCACGCGCTGTTGTTAGCATCTAGGGGCTGCAAAGTTGTCGTTAATGACCTTGGCAGCGCTTACGACGGCGCAAAAGGTAATGAAGGCCGAGTTGCCGACGAAGTTGTTGCCATTATCAAGGCTGCTGGCGGTGAGGCCGTGGCAAACTATGACTCGGTCGAAAATGGCGAGTTGATTGTTAAAGCCGCCCTTGAAGCTTATGGGCGCCTGGATATTGTAATAAATAACGCCGGCATTCTCACCCCAGAAGTATGGTCTGACCTCACACTTGAATCCTGGCAGCGCACTATCAACGTAAATCTCACGGGCGTATTTTCTGTAATGAAGGCAGCGTGGCCGGTATTTGTTGAACAAAAATATGGGCGCTGCATAGTTACATCCTCCCCTGCACTCTACGGTGCTGGTGTTGCAGCATACGCTGCTAGCAAAGCGGGAGTTATTGGCCTTGCAAACTCACTGCAGTTCGAAGCAAAGAAACTTAAGTTGGATATTAAATGTAATATTTTAGTACCACAAGCTGACACTCGCATGACTCGTGATTTTGGCTCTGTCATAGACGAGCGACGGAAAAAACAAGGTAAATCCGCTGCTCGCAGTGCGCCTGCGGAAGTCATTGCAAGAATGTCTCCCGATAAAGTATCGGCTATGGTTGTTTGGCTTTCGCATTCGAGCTGCGACGCTGAAGCTACTATTCACGAAGCCGGTGGTGGATATTTCGCGCAATTACACTGGGCTCGATCTGCACCACTATTTGCAACTGAAAAAGACGGCGTTGAAGGTGCCCCCGTACCCGAAAATATCCGCGATGGCCAAGATACCCTAGCAAATTTTGCCAATGGTGACATGCCCAATTCAGGAGATGGTTCGATGGGTTCCCCCAGTGCTTTGGAGCAAGTGTTTGCACATTTAAAAAGCTAGTTCTTTGATCTGAGGGTTCCGTCGCAAATAATCTAAAAGCCTACACTATGGAAAAATCGCCAGCTCAAATAAAGATAAAACAAAGTTACGGCGCATGGATAATTGATCGAGAGACACTTACAGCTGAACATCAAGGTTCTGTAAGTTCCGACTGTAAGATTTCATCTCTTAACCGAGTTGACGAAATTGCCTCAGAGATTGAATCCAAGGCCCAAATTTAATTGAAAAGGAGTTTGATATGATTCATAAGTGGCTTCAAGTTATAGTATTTATTTCTCTGATTGTAGGTTGCGCAAGCCAACCAAGTAGTTATGCAAACTTCACTAAAATGTCTGTTGATGAAGTGTCTCGCTGGCCAGCAGAACAAATTTGCAGATGGAAAGCTCAAAAGGATAGGGATGCTCATGCTAGGTTCATGAAGGAGTTTAGGGCGGATTGGCCACCTCATTAGCCACGATCCATAGTGTCAAAACTAAAATACTAATTCCCTTGAACTGAACGAGACAGAGGCGGACTGATCTGGAGTTTTGAGAGTGAATAGAGAAGTAAGTACCGCCTATAAAAAGGAAGTTCTTTTCGCTTATAAAAAAGAGCTTTTAGGCACCCTAACGCGCGTAGTTTTCGGACACTGTAACGCGCGTAGATTGAGGTTGCCACTAGATCGAGGTCCTCAACTGAACAACCCTCTCGCCTGTTTGATAGGCATAGTTAGCGTAGCGTTGCATCATCAGTCTGCGCTTATCCATCATAGCCCCACGCTGATAAGCAGCTACTGACTTGTCTTTGAGCTTATGAGCTAAGGCATGCTCTGCAATACTTCCATCCAACTCTGTTTTCTCAGCAATATAATCACGAAAGGTAGAACGGAAACCATGGACAGTGATCTGCCCTGCTCTCCCCATCCTTTTGATCACTGATGACATCCCGGCCTGAGACAGGCTCTTACCGTTAGACGTATTTGGAAACACGTACTCACTCACCTGGTGTTCGCTGGCGACCCTGAGTATCCGCAGCGATTGTTCACTGAGCGGGATGGTGTGCCTAACTTTGCCCTTCATGCGCTTTGCCGGAATTTCCCATATACCTGCACCTAGATCGAACTCATCCCATGTTGCTTCCAGAACCTCATCAGTTCTGTTGGCATTCAAGATCAACAATTCTAATGCTCTAGCGCCCATGCCATCCATTTTAGACAGCTCAACCATAAAAGCTGGTAACTCAGCATACGGAAGGGCTTCGTGATGCCTCTCCTCTTCTGGCTTACGCTTGTTCTTAGTTTTCTCAGCACTGGGTAAGCGGTGCTCTAAACTGCCTCTCCAGGCGGCTGGATTGTCCCCTGCCCTCAAACCGTCACTAATTGCGCGCCTTAAAACGGCTTCGATACGCCGTCTAACTCGATCAGCTGTCTCTGTTTTATCAAACCATATCGGCTCTAGTATCTGTAGAACATGCTTCCTCTCGATATCCGAAACTGGCAAATGCCCAATAACGGGGAATGCATATGCCTTCAAACTACTCTCCCATTGCTTCGCAGTCTTATGGTTAGTCCACTCATGCTCTAGATACTGGATAGTTTCATAAGCCAATTTTTTAAAGGTAGCTTCTTGCTGCTCTTTCGCCTTACCCAGAGTCTTTAGTCTTTTCTCCTTTTCGAGAAGCTCTAATTGCTCTTCCTCTTTGGGGTCTATTCCTTGTTTAACCTTTGATTTTAGCTCCAGTACCCGAGTTCTAGCATGGGCCAGAGTATTATGAGTGCCATCAAATGCACGGAGGGATATTTTGTTTGCTTTTTTATCGACTTGGTAGCGGAATATAAAAAGGTTAGCGTCGCCATCTTTCTTTAGATATAGACCGCCCCCGAGCGAATGGAGCTTGTCTTCACCAACTCTGACTATCTTATCTAATTCTTTAGCTGTTTTATTACCTGCCATCTCACGCAATCCTCTCGCATTTAAGCCATTTAAATCGCCATTTAGGGCACTTTAGGCTGTAATCCGGCCAACTAGAGCTGAAGCGGCCAAAGTCTCTTTAATCGCTTTTTTGGGTACAATAATGGGTACAATTTGGATTACATATTCCACAGTATAGTGCAAGACAGTAAAATAGACTAATTCGCTAAATAGCCTTATCTGCTGTGCTAGGGCTGATTATTCATGATACTGCAGAACAACAAAAGACAAGAGTGAGACGGTCTATCCCACCGCCATATATTAATTAAACCTCTGTTTTTACAGGGGTTTTTTTATATGCAGAATATTTACCCACTATAAGGGTATCTATAGACCAATAATTCGAAATCCCTGCACTAACGATATTCCGACCGCACCCCGGGGGTACCCCTCTCTTTTTTGTCAGATGGGACTCCTGCTGTTAGCTAGTATTACTAATACGCGCGAGTGAATAAGTTTTTTATGTGTTCGGCAAGATAGTTAACAGCCCGACTCTCAATCAATGTCTGCTCTAAGCCATATTGAAATTTAAAATAACGCATACTGCAAAGTTCCATAACTTTTAAATCATAAACCTAGTGCTACGATGGCGCCTCATCGATAGATTTCTGAATATATCTCACAAACTACCAAATGAGGTGCTAGTCTATAAATATGCACTTATGATTGGATGATCATGGAAGCATAAACAATTCTAATAAAAGGAGTCATACATGAAAAAGTTAGCACTAACAACAATAACCATCATTATGAGCTTAGGTAATTTTGCCTATGCAGATCAACACTCAGAATCTAGTGAGGCTGAGGTTTTAGAGGCTTTGTCCGCCTATATGGATGCTCGAAACACCCGAGATTTTAAAGCAGTAATAGCGCTTTCGAGCAAATCTGGCACATTAGACACTAATTCGGATGGGAGCTTTCACAAGCAACCTGCGGTCCAAACAATCGCTGGATGGAAGAAAAGTGGTGATGCAATTACGCAATATTTTTATCCAGAAGCGACTGCGATCGCGGATGACGTCGTCCATGTACGTTTCTACTCAGAAGGCATGGTGGGTAGTAATGGCAAGATGAATGACTATAGAACTCGAGTAACAATGAATTGGGTAAAAGAGGACGGTAATTGGGTTTTGCGAAGCGCCCATTATTCTCCCGCCAGTTATGGCGGTGTTCACAAAACACAAGCTTCAGACTTTGAGGATTAATCATGAAAAATTTACTAATTATTTTGGCGTTCATCAGCCTTACTTTTTCGGCTACAGCTGCTCATCACGAAGAGGGAGAGGCAAGCCCGAAGGTGAAGGGAAATAACTTTGCTTATCTCTCTTCATACACTATTCCTGCAGGCAGTAATCCAGCTATTTTAGCTAAGAGCCTTAAAAAATCTATAGCATCTCTTGAAAGTAGTGGCTTTAATGACTGTGGCCTACTAAGGCATCAATTTGGTGGGGATCGAGCATTTTATACTTATTGTTATTTTGATAGCTGGGAGCATTTTGGCGAAATAAATGATACTGACGAGCCTGCGGGGAGAGAAGCTAGGCAACTTCACGGCAATCATAGCGATCATTTGGTTGCGGTAGTTGAGGCGAACCTTACCAAACTGACGCCTTATGTAGTTATGGCTCGTTATACCTTTGGTCCTTATCTTACGGATAACGAAAAAAGGGCGAATGCGTCAACCATCTTTAGTGCTTATGATTCTGCATTTGGCGGGTGCAATATGATGGAGCATTTCTGGGGCCCTGAGCAGGCTTGGTATTTCGTGTGCGGATACGAAAGTTATGCTGATTTTGGAGCCAAAGTCGCCGCTGTTTCAGTCATTCATGAGAATGAACTAGCCGATATGAAATTGGACGTATTAGAGCATTCAGATGAGCTAATGATTCGAATTAAGTAGTAAGCCTACACAAAAAGCCCTTTCCCTAAAGGGCTTTTTTCATCTAACAAATGAAATTTCATGATTTTTTGTTTTAACGCTAGTTATTATTCGTCATGACCGAGCTCAAGACCCGCTGCGTTAGCTCGGAGCCGCCAAAGCTCTCTAGCACGTTCTTGCATATCAATATGACTATCTGACTCATCAACAATTTCCATACCTAGCATGGTTTCTACTAGGTCTTCCATCGTAGCGATGCCAAGTGGATCACCGTACTCGCTCACAACTAAGCTTATTGAAACCCGCTCATTAACCATAGTTTGCATCAGTTCAGGCAAAGCCTTTACCTCTAAAGCACTCAATAGTTCCCGCTTAAGACTGTCAAGTCGAGTATCTAAACGACCTTCTGCGACCTCTTTGTATATATCGTCTTTACGGACAAAACCAACAATATCATCATCATTGCTGTTATAAATTGGAATTCTTGAAAATCTCAAGGATGGATCACCAGGAAGAATGTCTCCTACTCGAATAGCCCCGGACAAAGTAGCCATTACTGTTCGAGGTGTCATAACGTCTCTCGCAGTCAAACCTCTAAATGCCAAGAGCGTACTTATTGCGCGCGCCTCGTTTGCATTGATAACCCCTTCTCTGCGGCCCATATTAGCCAGCATATGGAAGTCATCCCTAGATACTGTGGGAGCCTCACTCTTAGGAGCCATCCAGCCTGTTAATATCTTCGCCATCACGACTAGGGGGTACATCAAAAATTGAACCCACCAAAGAATATAACCACAGATTGGCGCTAATTGACGCCAATATCTAGCGCCAAGTGTTTTAGGGATAATCTCTGAAAATACGAGTATCAACAATGTTAGAACAGCAGAGATTATTCCGAAGTACAACTCTCCAAATAACTTGGTCGCTTGAGCCCCAGCACCAGCAGCACCAATAGTATGAGCTATTGTATTCAACGATAGGATTGCAGCTAAAGGTTTATCGATATCTGATTTAAAATTGCGCCACAACAACCCCAGTTTTGGTCGTTTGTTCTCTAGGCTCTCCAAGAATGTTGGAGTAAGTGACAATAACGTTGCCTCTAATAACGAGCACAAAAAAGAAACCGACAGCGCCAAACCAATATAAATCGCCAACAAACCCATTTACATACCTCCCTAGTAACTACGCTCTAGCAATTTGATTATATTCAATTGTAATTTAGTTTCATTTGTTAGAAAAATGTATTCAAACGATTTAATGGTTCGTATCAAACAGAAAGCTTGTACAGATAACTCTTTTACTCTCGAGCTATTATTGCTTCACCTAACTAATAGACTTCCTAGTAGTTACTGCCCCAGCTTGCGGAGAGTCCCCTTTTTTTACCATTTTGTACCAGTCATTAAATGGCCCCAACGTGTTTTGCCAATAGGTCCGGTGCTCCGACTGTGTTTTGGGTCCGATGCCCCAGGGCGTATATTCATCCCTTTCTGGGACATACAGTGTTCCAAACAGTCTGTCCCAGATGCTGGTAACTGCCGCAAAGTTTTTGTCCCAGTGGGGTTCTAGGTAGCTGTGGTGTATGTGATGCATCGCAGGACTATGAAGCCACAGGGAAAGCCAACGCGGATAATTGAATTGCACATGGTAATGACGAAAAGAACCATTAAATCCGAAGAGTAAAGAAAAGAAACCTATATTAAAAAGGGTCGCTGCTGTTATGTCTCCGCCAAACAGCCACGCAAATACCCCACCAACGAGCCCGTAACTGAGGCTGCTTCCAGCTGCCCAGATAGGACCCGCCAAAAAGTGCTCTCTGTAGCGTGTGAGAGGTGTCAATACTTCAGCTGAATGATGCACCTTATGGACTGCCCAAAGTACCGGTACCTTATGCATCGTGTAATGAATAATGAAAAAAATAAAGTCGTAACAAAGCAGAGTAATCAAGCTATATAAAAGCATCCAGCCATAATTGACCTCTAGCCCAGGCGAAGCTCCAATAATCCCTTGCAAACTGGCTATCATTGCAGACTCGGCACTTGGCCCTACAGTCGCCATTAAACCAACAAACCAAAGTGGTCTCAGTACTCTCTCGGTAATCCATAGCCAAATGTCTACGCGAGCTGAAATATGAGTATAGATATCCTTGGGAAATAAAAACTTCAGTAAAGGTGCTGGTCGCTCTCTCCCATCAGCCCCGCGAGAGCCATGTCCTTTCCTTACAAGCCAAATGAAGACGGCAATAACTAAGGTTATAGCCAAAAACTGCCAATGTAGATCTCTAGGAAGGTTATCACCTATTATTTGCCATATAAAACTACCAATTTCTTGACTAGTTTCACTTAATGGCCCTACTAGCAGTGTAGCAGCGGGTTCAGCAGACGCTTCAATCTCAAGATATTTCTGTTGGTCTTCTAGTGCCATGACGTGAAGCGCCTTGGTGATTAGGATTTCAGTAGGTAGCCTTTTCCGTCGAATTATTTAAGCAATATCGACTATGTGCTGTCAATCTCCTAGTAGAAAAGCCTACTGAGGTCTAATTATGCCCATTTTTAGTGCATCTGGTGAATTTTATTGAGTTAATCGGTAAACTATGGCCCATGCCGACACCCTCTGACATTCAATTTTTCTCTTGTAGCGATCCCGGCAAAGTTCGACGTACCAATGAAGATTTCCTTAAGATTGATTCAACCCTCCAAATAGCGGCTATTGCAGATGGTATGGGTGGTAACGATTATGGTGAAGTTGCCAGCCAACTGGCAGTTGATGCTTGTATCGAATACCTGCGTCAGGCTGACAAAGATCTATTGGATAAATACCCCAGCCGTGAATTAGGTAATGCTATTAAGTATGCAAACGAGACAATCATTACTATACAAAGAAACGAAGAGAAGTATCGCTCTATGGGGACAACCCTGACCTGTCTATGGGTTAGAGATGATCAACTACATTACTCATGGGTGGGCGATTCCAGAATTTACTTGATCAGAAGCTCAGATAAGACAATTAAACAGTTAACCAATGATCACACATTAGATAGAAACAAAATTGACGCCGCCTTAGCTCCTGATTTATATCGTCGAGCGCCTAGTATTTTGACACAAAAAATTGGCAGCATATTATTAATTAAACCAGATTCTGACAGAGTACAAATAGCCCCCGGGGATATTGTCCTCGCCTGCACTGATGGGCTCTCTGACAAGGTTAGTGATGAGTTAATGCTCGATTACGCAATCGCGTTTACACATAGTCTAAATGAGTACGGTGAAAAATTATTGGACAGAGCGCTGGATTGTGGAGGACAAGACAACATTTCTTTTATTCTGGCTAGAATTTGAACTCGGCCTGTTTATACCCCTAAACCCTCTTTAAGTAGGCGTATTAGCTCTCCAATACTATGCATTCGTTTATTAGGGTCTTTGGCCAAGCACTGCATAATAATGTCATCTAACACCTTTGATATGGACGTCGTGGATATTTCTGATGGGATGAGTGGAATATCATTTAGCGTGCTTGCCTTTATCTTATCCATGGTGTCTCCTAAGCTTGGCTTAACACCCGTTAAAGCCTCATAAAGCACTACACCAAGGCTATAGATATCCGTTCTGCCATCTATGTCAGGGGCCTTTTTAATCTGCTCCGGAGACATGTAGGCTATCGTTCCCTGCAGCTTTTGAAAGCCAGTCATTGTTTGATCGTCCGTTAGAGATTCGGAGGTCATATCGTCTATCTCCGAGGCTGTCCCCTCCTCGCTTCTTACCTTCGCCAAACCCCAATCCAACAACAGCACTTCACCAAATGGGCCCACAAGGATGTTTTCAGGTTTAACATCTCGGTGGACAACACCGTGAGTATGAGCGTACTGCAGTGCATGACCCACTTGAATAATGATATTAACAAGCTGCGTCACATCATAGCGCTCTCTATAATCAATAATCTCTCGAAACGTATAGCCGTGGACTAGTTTCATGGTGAAATAGCAGTTCCCATGATGATCGCGGCCAACTTCATAAGTAGGCATAGTATTGGGGTGCTGCAGCATGGCAGAGACACGTGCCTCCCGCAGTAGCCTTTTCTGTTCGATGGGATCATTGGCAAACTCAGGCAATAAGGATTTATGACAAACAACTCGGCCGAGGTGTAAATCTTTGCACGATTGAATAAGAGACTTGCCACCCTTAGCTATGGTTTTAAAATATGCATAGCGCAGGTTAGGATGTAAACTTTCTGCCAAATCCTTATCGGTCTGCTCTAAATAGAGTTTAGGGTAATCAGCTTGTCTAAACTTTGGAAATTCGCTCATACTTAACTCAAATTGAAACCATATTATAGCTTGGGCTAAAGACCAACATTCGTCAAATGCACCAGAGGTACTCTTTTTTATTGTTGCTTAATTAGCTGCTAAAGGACGTACGCTTTTTCCTTTTTATTAGTTAAATAGCGCTCTAAAAATTGGTGGGCTCGGCAGGAATCGAACCTGCATCTAAGACTTAGGAGGTCCCTATTCTATCCATTGAACTACGAGCCCAGAGGGGCGCCATTATAGTAAACTCAGTCGCAATTACTACAAGAGACACTTTCAATTTACTATCGATTCCGCCCCAGAGCGTCATGACTAGTCACCCAATCTCCAGCTAAGACGGCGCTCATTAAGGAGATTTCACCTGCCATCACGGTCGCACCAATAATTTCAGCCAACTTGTTCACCTTGCCAGCTCCGCTACATCCAATCATTTTCAGACATTCTTGCTGTGTGGGTAGGCCCGTACCGCCGCCATAGGTTGCGACAATTAACGAGGGTATGGTAATCGATAAATAATAATTTCCATCGTGATCTAGGTCTGCATAAACAATAGCCGCAGAGGATTCCGCAACATTAGCAACGTCTTGCCCTGTGGCGATAAAAGTAGCAGTAATACCATTTGCAGAATGCGCTCCAGTATTGATAGAACCAGCAAGTAAAGAGCCAACCTGATTTACGGAACGGGCCTTATACAAGGCCTCAGCAGTTGTCCCCATTACTTCTTCAAGTAAGCCGCTGGGAATGGTTATCTCAGCGATAACGCGCTTTCCTCTTGTATGCAGAGTATTAAGCTGTGAATGCTTCTTATCCGTATCCATGGCGCCTGAGAGGGTATAACGCTCAATTCCTGAATAATTAGCTTTAATCCATTCACAGGCCACAAAAGTGGCTTTACCAACCATATTCTGCCCTGCCGCATCTCCTGTGGTGTAGTTAAAGCGCAAGTAGCGCATACGAGCAGCCGCAAACTGTTGAATATTCCGTAGTTTCCCGGAGGAAGTTGTTGTCTCCGCCTGAGCTGCTATCTGGTCGAAATTCTCTTCTACCCAAACTCCAAATTCGCGTGCCTCTCTGGCATTTTTAAAAATAAAGACCGGAGCTCTTTGCATGGCGTCATCTACTACTGAAACTGTAACCCCGCCAGCTTCTCGCAGTAAGCGCGCTCCACGGTTGTAACTTGCAACCAATGTACCCTCGCTGGTGGCCATGGGAACATAAAACTCACCTTGAGCATGCTCACCATTCACAAGTAAGGGACCCATTAGGCCCATAGGTATCTGAGCTACCCCAAAAAAGTTTTCAATATTCCCCGCGGTTGAAGCAGGATCGACGGAATAATGACCAACATGGTCTAAAGGCGTCGACGTCTTTTCAGAGATAAATTCTCTCCTTCTGCCAGCCATTGTTTCCGTGTAGTCATTACTATTATCTCTCGGTATTTTATCTGACATTATCTGCCTCTATTTTGGATTATTTTAAACTAGTTTATTTTGGGCCAGGATTCCCGAGCAACACCACCGATGAGTGATAAGCCAGCGTCCATACCAACGTCGACGTGAGACTTTAGGTCATTGATGTTTTCCTGTCAATCGCACTACATATCGAGGCTAGAAAGATAATTTTCCGGTACAATTAGCCCTATGAATTTAATGCTGCTTAAATCAGATAGTATCGAAAACAATGTCGCAAAGGTCAGCGGTCGCCAGTTAGAGCACCTTACGCAAGTACAGCGGTTAACTGAGGGTGACTTTCTTAATTTGGGGGAAATAAACGGTACCATGGGTAGAGGCAAAATCACTATGCTAACTGATGAGCAAGCATCTATCTCCTTAGAGCTAGGCGTTCAACCGCCTAGGGCTCTACCTATTACGATCATTCTCGCTCTACCCCGACCGAAAATGTTGCGAAGAATCCTCCAAACCATTGCCGCCATGGGGGTAAAGAATATTTATTTGATAAATTCTAGTCGCGTTGAAAAAAGCTTTTGGCAGACCCCGTTCCTTAGGCCTGAATCCATTGAGGAGCAGCTTATATTGGGACTTGAACAAGCAAAGGACACCATCCTTCCCTCTGTTCATCTTCGCAAGCTGTTTAAACCTTTTGTTGAAGATGAACTAACCGGCATCGTTGGGAAGTCCAGAGCAATCATTGCTCATCCAGGAGCCGAAAAACCCTGTCCGATAAACTTAGACAGCCAAGTTACTTTAGCCATAGGCCCTGAAGGAGGCTTTATCCCCTATGAAGTCGAAAAACTTTTATCAGTTGGTTTTGACTCAATCCACCTAGGACCAAGGATATTGCGGGTTGAAACAGCTGTACCCGCTCTTTTAAGTCGATTATTTCCAGCCTAAAGTGTGCTTTCCTCAAACATTAAATATTGGCACTGATGCATGCCACTATTTTGATAGGTCTTGTGTGCAGCAGTATTTTCCGTTTCCGCGTAAAGCCTAAAACCACTGACTGGGGTTGCTGCAGCAGTTGCCATAGCCTTAAGCTTTTTGTACATGCTTTTGTAAACGCCTTTTCGTCTAAAAGCTGGCTTTACATAGACTGATTGAATCCACCAAAACAAGCCGTTACGCCAATCAGACCATTCATAGGTAACCATCAGACTAGCTACCGATTCCCCATCGAATTCTGCAACTAAATAAAATCCAAATTGCGGCCTATCAAACAGGCCTTGCACGCCTAATTCGGCAGACTTTACATCTAATACTTTTCCTTCAGTTTCTAGGGCCATGGCACAATTATGTTTGGTTAGCATATTGGCATCTTGGTCTGCGTTAGCCTCACGTATTTTCAGCATGTCATTAAACCTATTTTTTATAAGGTGATAAGATGAATTAAACGAGTAAAAGTGTCAATTGATGATTGCGTATAATCTATTTAATCCATAAAGTAGCCGGCTTAGAAATAGCTCAAACTGCCAAACAAAGATCCATGGAAAACTAAAAGTCTAATGAAGTCCGTTACCTGCCATGAAATACCCTATGCCTCTGATTGTTCAGGACTTTTCGATGCAATAAGGGATATGCCCGAGGCTATATGGCTCGACAGTGGCAGGCCTACTTGCTCTCAGGGCAATATTGATATTATCTCAAGTTCAGCGGATATCATTATTGAAACCAAAGGCAATACCTCTACCATTTTTGATAGCCAGGGCACTAGCCAAAGCACGAGAGATCCTTTGGTTCTTGCTCAGGAAATATTGAAACCTTTACAGCCGATACAAGAGGGTTACGAAAATCTTGCCTTTACCGGGGGTCTTTTAGGGTTCTTTGGCTACGATCTAGGAAGGCGCTTCATTGATATTCCTGACCTAACTGAAGAGGCGGTAGATTTGCCTGACATGAGGATTGGCCGGTTTTTATGGGCCCTCATAATAGATCATGATACTAAGATAGCTCAGATCATCGTTCATGAAAAATGCCCAGCGCAACTCAGCAGCGAGGTTCTAAAGCGATTAAAAAAAACAGAACAAATGACTTGTGAAGTGGCTGATGAATTTACACTTACCGCCAGTTTCTCTGCCACGCTAGGAGCTGATGAATATCTTGATAATATTGAGCAAATCAAAGAATACATCAACAGTGGAGATTGTTATCAAACGAACTTCGCTCAACATTTTTCAGCGCCGTATTCGGGAGATGAGTGGGATGCGTACCTTAGACTGAGAAAGGTGGTAGCCGCGCCCTATTCAGTTTTTTGGAAATGGACCGATAGAGCCATTCTATCTATGTCTCCAGAGCGGTTTTTAAAGGTATCTAAGCATGAATCTGCTAGCGGGTTCACAGTAGAGACCAAGCCGATTAAAGGAACCATCCCAAGAGGCAAATCTTGCGAGGAAGACATAAAAAATGCAGAAATTTTGCGGAACAGTCAGAAAGATCGCGCAGAGAATGTAATGATTGTTGATTTGCTGCGTAATGACCTCAGCAAAAATTGTAGTCCAGGGTCTGTTAACGTCCCAACACTCTTTGCTCTTGAAACATTTCCCAATGTTCATCATCTTGTAAGTACCGTAATTGGCAGATTATCACCAACCAGTAGCGCTCTGGATGTCCTCCGAGATGCTTTTCCTGGGGGCTCAATAACTGGTGCACCAAAAAAACGCGCCATGGAAATAATTGAACAACTTGAACCTTTAAAACGCTCTGTTTACTGCGGCAGTATTGGATATATAAGCAGCAATGGCAGAATGGATACTAATATCGCCATAAGAACTGTTATAGCCAGCAATCAAAGCATGCATTGTTGGGGTGGCGGTGGGATTGTCGCAGATTCCATGCCCAGTGAAGAACTTGCCGAGTCCATTAATAAAATTAGTATAATCATGACAACATTGGAGAGTATTCCAGCCTAGAATTATATTAGGAAGCATCTTTACAGCTGCTATAATAAGTCAGTAATATTACGGCCCAGCGATCGATGAAACCAATTTTCATCAACGAATTAGTCCGTAATACATCTGGAGTTAGTGCAAATGAACACAGGGAATCAGGCTGAGATTGCAGGTAATCTTAAGCGAATTTGGAATATCCGAAAAAAAGAGATGAAGGTTACTCAAGCTCTAGCTGCAACTCAACTCAACTGGACCCAGGGAGCGTTAAGTCAGTACCTAAACGGCATTACACCTATGTCAGTTCAAACTATTATTAAGCTAGCTAACTATTTAGACGTTCACGCCACAGAAATTGACCCCAATATTGAGAAATCTCTACCGTGCGTTGCAACTAAAGAAGTCCGATACGTTACGAACGACCCCAATGTGATGCTAAATGAATCAATAGTATGGCCCGAAGAAAGCTGCAAATTTTTTGTTCGCGTCGATAAGGAATATCTCATAGAAGTAGACGATGGTGCTTCAAGACCATGGCAGGCTTTCGAAGGAATGCTGTTTAAATGCATTGATGTGCTTAATGATATTCATTACAAACAAACTCGTATGTCCACCAACAGACCTTTTTATTTAGTCCAAAAAAAAGGTGCAGATGAATTTGTTATATTTTCAGAGGGCTCTGAGCCCCCCAATGACAAGCTTTCTAAAAAGTTTCTAATACTCGATTTGTCAGTTTATTGACGCCCCAGAATATCCCTATTAATCAGCAGTTTGCTATGCCGTGGGTATTAAGTTAGACTGTATTATTAGCATTACTAATTATACCTTAGTAACAACTGAAATTTGGAAGTACTTGAACATGGATGTTCCCTTAAAAAAGCAGCATAAATAATATAAATAGAAATAGTACTTATGCTTTCCATGTATCTCAACTCAAAATAATGAGGTCCTCTAGGAT
>Ga0207964_1000232_pt1 | contig 17563 bp, 22 predicted proteins | sample Knorr_S23_td_250_FD_185608 | JGI IMG/M metagenome (GOLD analysis project Ga0207964, IMG submission 185608) | Marine microbial communities from Southern Atlantic Ocean transect - Knorr_S23_td_250_ad_251m_LV_A (SPAdes) (version 2) | ecosystem: Environmental > Aquatic > Marine > Oceanic | place...
TTATTTCAGCGAACTCTTTATTTCAGCGAACTCTGGACAATTCTGTTATACTCGTCGTCAAAGCGTAGTGCGGTAGGCGACAGTGGCCCTCCTGCCATATAGATTACAAAATCTCTTGACTAATTCATCTCAAAAAAACAAAGCGGGTACTGACTTGGAAGCTTCTGCTGAACTCAAGTCGCAATCATCTGCTAATGAATCATCGAAGTCTGGCTCTAAGCGTACAAGAGGACGTCGCGGTGCCCCTCGCAAATGGGATATTTCTGAATTTGTGGTCGAGGCTCAGGAGGGCAAGACCAGATTCCATGATTTTGATCTTCCCGTTGAGTTGATGCAGGGTATTCACAAGGCTGGATTTCAGTATTGCACACCAATTCAGGCAGCTTCTCTACCCCATACATTGCACGGACATGATTTGGTGGGTAAAGCGCAAACTGGCACTGGCAAAACGGCGGCCTTTCTACTCAGCATTATCGCTGACTTGATACAGCACCCTGTTGAGGATGATCGGTTTTTGGGTGAGGCGCGAGCTATGATTATGGCGCCAACCAGAGAATTGGCGATTCAAATTGCCGATGATGCCGCTCAGTTGCTCAAGCATATTGATTTACATGTTCATTGTTTAGTGGGTGGCATGGACTATGGCAAGCAGTTAGCGAAATTACAGCGCAATTACTGCGATATTTTGGTAGGCACTCCGGGTAGGCTTCTGGATTTTGCCAATAATCGCGATATCTACCTAGATCAGGTTGAGGTGCTGGTGATTGACGAAGCTGACCGTATGTTGGATATGGGCTTTATTCCACAGGTAAGGCGATTGGTGCGCTTAACGCCTAAGCGAGAGGATCGTCAGACGCTATTATTTTCTGCTACCTTTACTCCTGAGATTATGCGTCTCTCGCAGACTTGGACCTATGAGCCAGTCATGGTTGAAATAGATGCGGAGCGCGTGGCGACTGATACGGTAGAGCAAAAAGTTTATATTACTACTGCCAATGAGAAATTGCTTCTTCTTCTCAATATTTTGAATGCTGATGATGTGGATTCGGTTATGGTCTTTGCCAACCGTCGGGATATTTGTCGCACTCTTTACGAGAAGCTTAAGAAAAAAGGGTTTAAGGTTGGCTTGCTTTCGGGAGATGTGCCACAGAATAGACGCTTAAAGACTTTGGATTCTTTTAAATCGGGCGCCATAAAAGTTATGGTGGCCACTGATGTTGCCGGTCGCGGTATTCATGTGGACGGTGTTAGTCATGTGATTAATTTTACCCTTCCAGAAGAGCCTGAAGACTATGTTCATCGTATAGGTCGAACAGGTCGTGCTGGAAAAACTGGCACCTCAATTAGTTTCGCCTGTGAGGATGATGCCTTCCTGTTAGAGCCTATTGAAAAACTCTTGGAAACCAAGCTGGATTGCACTATGCCTGAGGAAAGTCTTTTACAATCCTCTGACACCTAAGGTCGTATAAATATATTATTTTGGCTTAGGAAGAATGACGCATTAATCGTTGTTTTTGGCGATTCCAGTCGCGCTCTTTTGAGTCCATACGCTTGTCATGAGAAGCCTTGCCTTTAGCCAGTGCCACTTCACATTTTACCAGATGCCCTTTCCAGTAAAGCGCTGTACAGACACAGGTGCGACCTTTTTGTTTAACCGCTTCATCTAATTGCTTTAGTTCTCGATAATTGAGCAGCAGTTTGCGCGAGCGGGTTGGCTCGGTGACATAATGTGTTGAAACTGTGTTGAGGGGAGTTATATGGGTGCCTAGAAGCCAAGCTTCACCATCTTTGATCATTACATAGGTATCGGTGAGGTTGACCCGTCCCTCGCGCAGGCTCTTGACTTCCCAGCCTTGCAGGGCGAGGCCGGCTTCGAATTTATCCTCGATAAAATAATCATGTTTGGCTTTGCGATTTAACGCAATGCTGTTGGATAGCTGTTTTGGTTTCTTCTTGCTCATAACAGGGGATTATACGTTGGACACCAGTTTTGTCATAAAATATTCTGGCTTTGGGGTTGATTTTAGCTGTTTTTTTTCCAGTTAGATAAAGAAGCAGTTTTGGCTCTAGGTTAGACTTGTAAATATGTTTACAATTCACCACTAAATACTAGGGGTAAGCTATGGCGTTACAACAAAAAGGTATGCATGGAACTTGGGTGAGTCGCTGGACATTTATTATGGCGGCTACTGGTTCTGCGGTGGGATTGGGAAATATGTGGAAATTTCCCTATGTGGCTGGAAGTAATGGCGGCGGAGCCTTTGTTTTGGTGTATCTGGCCTGTATTCTTTTGGTCGGTGTTCCCGTTATGATGGCAGAGGTTATGTTGGGACGCCATGGTCGCAAAAGCCCAGTGAATAGTATGCGCGATATTGTTGCTGAGAGTGGGGTGCATCGCAATTGGTCGCATTTGGGTTGGCTGGGTGTTGTAGCCGCTATATTGATACTGTCTTTCTATGCAGTTATTGCCGGTTGGGCGCTCAGTTATATTTTTGAGATGGCTTCAGGTGAATTGCGTGGCATAGATGGCGAAACAGCGGGTAGAGTGTTTGAACGACTTCTCGAAGAGCCGTCGCGTCTTATTCTTTGGCAAACTATATTTTTAACGCTTTGCGTTGCCGTAGTAATGGGTGGCGTTAAAAAGGGGTTGGGTGTCGCTGTTGAGACTTTGATGCCCCTATTGTTTTTTATACTGTTGGGATTGTTGATCTTCAGTTACTTCAAAGGAGACTTTGAGGCTGCTGTGAATTTCCTATTTCAGTTTAGTTTTGATCAATTGACTTGGCGCAGTGTTTTAGAAGCCATGGGTCAAGCATTCTTCACTCTTAGTATAGGTATGGCGGCAATTATGGCCTACGGCGCCTATATGCCCCAGAAAGCTAATATAGGTAAAACCATATTAATTGTGGCATTTTTTGATAGTGCAGTGGCCATTATTTCTGGCTTGGTGATTTTCTCTATTGTTTTTGCTACTCCGGGTATTGAGCCCAGTGCTGGTCCTGGGCTTATGTTTATCAGTTTACCTGTGGCTTTTGGCAATATGACCGGTGGGTTATTGATAGGGGCCATCTTCTTTGTGTTGGTTTCGATTGCCGCATGGAGTTCGGCGATTTCGCTATTGGAGCCCTGTGTGGCCTGGTTTGTGGAAACTAAAAATGTGGGGCGTTTTGAAGCCAATCTAGTATTTGCTGTTATTGCTTGGGTCCTAGGCTTGGGCACAGTGTTTTCTTTTAATATCTGGTCGGGTTATCAACTGCTGGGGTTCACATTTTTTGATTTCTTAGATTTTCTAACGGCCAATATTATGTTGCCTATCTCGGGGTTACTTATCGCACTGTTTGTAGGCTATGTTATAGATAAGAAAATCACTGATTCAGAGATGCAGGGTATCAATCCCAGAATAGAAACTACGTGGTTATTTTCCCTGCGTTATATAGCCCCCATTGCTATTGGCGCGGTGTTTATAATGGGTGTTTATGATAAATTCTTTTAGGTGTTCGATTGGCGACTATTAAACGATCTGCACTGGTTCCTTTTCCAGTGCATGCAATGTATTCTTTGGTTAATGATGTGGCCAGTTACCCACAATTTATGGAGGGTTGCGAGGCTGTTGAGATAATTGAGGATACTCAGGATACAATGGTGGCAACATTAAGGTTAAAAAAGGCTGGTTTGCAGCTGAATTTAACTACCTGTAATCAATTGACAGCCAATCAAAGTATTGAAATGAAGCTACAGGATGGACCATTTGACTCTTTTTCTGGCATTTGGCAGTTTAACCCATTGAGCGATTCGGCCTGTAAGCTATCTTTAGATCTTGAGTTTGAATTTAAAAGCCGAACCTTTGGCAAGTTGGCAACAGCCATGTTTTCTGAGGTGGCAAACAATCTTGTGGATGCTCTGTGTCAGCGAGCTAATGATATTTATAAAAGGGAGTCCAATGACTAGCAATCAGTCTGAAATTACCGTTGAGGTGGCATTTGCACTGCCCGATAAGCAGGTGCTTAAGGTTCTAAACGTGCCAGAGGGTACTACAGCTTTGGAGGCTGTAAAACAATCCGGCGTTTTAGAGTTATTTCCCGAGATAGATATTGAGCAGACTAAAATGGGTATTTTTTCTCAGGTTTTAGGCACTAAGGGTTTGCAAGAACCACAGCATTATCAGCTGAAAGAAAGAGATAGGGTAGAGCTATACAGGCCATTAATTGCCGATCCTAAAGAGGTTCGACGGCGACGTGCTGAAGAGGCAAAGGCGCTCAAGCAGGACAAGTCAGAGTAATTTTAAAGGGTCTACTGTAACTGATTAGATTTGGGTGTTACGATTTTCACCATAGATTTTGTCATGGTTTTTTATCGCTACCACCAATATTCACCTTTAACTAACTGCAATACCAATTTTATTTCTTGCTATTTCATTATTTTCTTCAGAGTCATCTAAAGACCATGAATTATTGAGAAGTCTTGTGGAATATTGTTTGTTGTATAGAAAAGGCATTATCAATTGAAAAACACCAAAAGTTACAACAGAAAAAATTAAGTGGAAGACTCCAATAGAAATTTCCCCCCTAAAAATGGGAACAAAAAAACCAAAAAAGAAATAAGTCCATGAATACCCAACAAAACAGTGTTTTTGTATTCCCGAATCATTATGTTTTACTTTTATTTTTTTCTGCCACCCAAGAAATATACTACCAATCAATAGAGGTGAAAAAAGAAAAGATAAAATAATTAGTTCCCAAATTCCAAATACCATTATATTACCCTCTAAACCGTTAGACCCAAATCTATTCCACCGTAGCAGAATTAGTTATTTTGCTCGGCAAACTTGGGTTTGTAGTCGCCTTCAACGCTGATTAATTTCCCCGTGCTATCAAACAATACAGTTATCTGTTGCTGTGTTTTTTTGCCGCTCGAGCTTAAGCGACTATAAAAATAATCCCAGCGCGATTGTTCAAATGTGTCCATTACCAATGGTGTGCCGAGTACAAATTGAACCTGTGATTTAGTCATGCCCTGCTGAAGTTCATCAACCATCTTCTGATTAACTATATTGCCTTGTTGTACCTGAATTTTATGAATGCCTGGAAATTTGAACCAGCTGCATCCAGAAACTACCATGATAGAAATAAATAATAATGTTGCAGATAATCGCATGTACGGTCTTCCAGTTGTTTGCACATTTAAGCATAATGATAGGCGATGATAACATAGAGTAATTGATTTTATGCCTCTAGAAGATATGGAACTAAAAAAAGTTGGCCTCAAGGTTACTTTGCCGCGGATTAAGATTTTGCAAATTTTAGAAAATGTTTCGGAACGTCATATGACCGCCGAAGATATCTATCAGTCCTTGAGAGATGCTGATGAGGATGTGGGCATAGCTACGGTTTATCGTGTATTGACTCAGTTTGAGGCCGCCGGACTGGTAGAGAGACACAATTTTGATTCTGGACCTGCGGTGTACGAGCTGGATCGCGGCGAACATCACGATCATATGGTGTGCACTGAAACAGGTAAAGTGATTGAATTCCACAACTCTGAGATAGAGGCTTTACAGGATAAAATTGCCGATGAAAAAGGCTACCAAATAGTGGGCCATAGCCTTGTACTCTATGTTAAGCCCAAAGCTTAGAAAGAGGGTTGTTTAGCTTAATTTAGTTGATTTAAAAGCAGTGTTCTGAGCTGGGAAATGTGCCATTGCACACTTCATTCCTGTAGTTTTCTAAGGCAGATTGAATACTGTCCGCCGATTGTAAATAATTTTTTGTAAACTTGGGCGACTTGCTTGAGATCCCTAGCATATCCTGCAATACCAGAACTTGAGCATCGGTGTCTGGTCCAGCACCAATGCCGATAACGGGAATCTTAACGGATGTTGCCAGCGCTTTTCCCAAGGATGATGGCACGCATTCCACGACAATTAGATCGGCGCCTGCCTGTTCCAGTATCTTGGCGTCGGAGAGCATTTTTTCTGCTTTATCTGCCTCTTTGCCCTGTACTCTGTATCCGCCTAGTTTGTGAACTGACTGCGGGGTTAGCCCTAGGTGGCCACAAACGGGGATTCCTCTTTCTGTCAGCGCATAAACTGTATCCGCAAGCCATTCACCACCCTCGAGTTTGACCATCTGCGCGCCAGCTTGCATTAGGATTGCGGCGTTTTCTAGAGACTGAGGTACAGTGCTATAGGACATAAAGGGCATATCTGTTAGTAACAGAGAGTTTTCAACGCCGCGTTTGACGTTGGCGGTGTGATAGGCCATCTCATCTACAGTGACCGGAATGGTGGTCTCTTGACCTTGAATAACATTGCCCAGTGAATCACCGACTAGGGCGACCTCGATTCCAGCGGCTTCAATCAGTTTTGCGAAACTAAAGTCATAAGCAGTTATGGCGGCAAATTTGTCACCATTGGCTTTAATTGCCTTTAGATTATCTATACTAGATGCGTTCATAAGTTTGCCTGTCCACGGGCGCCAATCAAGGAGTTTTGGCTCGATATTGTAACATTATATATCCCGATTCATTCTATTGAATTGGATGGGGGTTGTAATAGTGGCGTCCAGAATGCCCTCGAAGTATGTACTTTACTAGATTGTAATAGTCAGAATTGCCCTGTACCAGATTGATTTCTCCGGTATTGACGATTAGTAGCGGAGTGTCGTCATAATGATAGAAGAATTGCGTGTAGGCATCGTTAAGTTGTTGTAGATAGGCTAGCTCCATTGACCTTTCCGTGGTATTGCCGCGATGCTGTACGCGCTCGTGCAATGTCTGTGTTGGTGCCTGTAGGCAGATAACAAGATCTGGTTTTGGTAATTCCTCGATTATTTTATCGTATAGAGTCTGATAGAGGTGGTGTTCGTCATTATCGAGGGTGATTTGTGCAAACAGTGGATCTTTCTCTATCATAAAATCTGAAACTCGTCCCTGATGAAAGAGCTCACCCTGTTTTAGTGTCTGTAATTTCCTGATACGTTGAAATAGGAAAAATAATTGGGTGGGAAGTGCGTTGGTACGCCGATCTTGATAAAACCGCTCCAAGAAAGGGTTTTCATGGGCATCTTCTAGGATAGTCTCACAGTTAAAAGTTTCTGCAAGTCGCTTTGCTAACGTGGTTTTGCCAACCCCGATTGGTCCCTCTACAGCAATATATCTAGGTACTGTAATCTCGGTTGGATCGCAGTCCAATCCGAGTTCGTTAAGTATGGTTGCTTCCACTGATTCCTCCGTTTGCACAGACCCAAATTAAAAGCTTATTCGGTTAATTTTACGATACCCTGCATAGAGCAATTTGCCAATAGGTGTCCGACATTTTTTCTGTTGGGAATAACCAAGTCTGGGTCTAGATCGGCCAGTGGTGCCAGTACAAAAGCTCTTTCATGTAAACGCGGATGTGGAATGCAGAGTTGTTGTGTATTTTCCATTAACTCTCCGTAGAGCAGAATATCTAGATCTATAGTTCTGGCACCCCAGCGAATGGTCCTCTCGCGACCCTGCTGATGTTCGATATGTTGCAGAAAATCTAATAATTCGTAGGCGGATAGGGATGTTTCAAGCATGGCCGCAGCATTAATGTAATCCGGTTGTTCTCCGGGGCCCACTGCTTTGGTGCGGTACAGAGACGAAATTTTGAGTAGTTGAATTTTTGGGTGCTGGGCAATAAGGTCTAAAGCAATATGTAACTGCATTTGAGGGCTTTTAACCCCCTCTTTATCTGTACTTCCGAGGTTGCTACCGAGGCCTATAAAGGCTTTAGGCATTAGCTTTTTCCTCTGGGTCTACGGCCTGATCTGCGTCTTCTAGACTGTTGCTTGGTTAATAGATTGACCATTTCTTGCTGTTGGTCTTCACTCGCATCTTGATAAGTTGTCCACCAATCGCCCAAGCCATTGAGATCTTCTCCAGATTGCTCTCTAAGCAAAACAAAATCATAGGCAGCCCTAAAGCGTGGATGCTCGGATAAACGCTTAGCCCTGTTGCCAGCTCTTTTTGGAAGCATCAGCTGTAGCGACCAAATCTCTCGCATTGCCGTAGTAAATCTTTTGGGTATTGCCGTTATTGAAATCTGATGGCCGATAACATCATTTGCCGCCTTATTAAGAGCTACGTTAGCTGAGTGTCCCTGCTGTTGATATTCTAAACTGTACTTGTGCACAGGGGGCCACAAAAGTGCTGCATAAATAAATGCGGGTGTTACTCTTTTTTTACTGCTTATACGCAAATCAGTGTTGGTCATCGCCTGAGCCAATAGCTTATTGGCATAGGGGTATCCCTGTTCTATCAGCCTATGAGTTTGTGGCAGTAATTGCTGCAAAATATTGAATTCAGTTAGCAGGTTAAAAACAGCCAGACCCTGCCCCCCCATAAACAGTTTGAGTGTTTCGTCAAACATACGCGGAGCGGATACGTGATTCAGTCCCTCTGCCATTTTAGCAATAGGTTTTAAGGTTTTGTTTTCAACATGAAAGTCCAGTTTTGCGGCGAAGCGCGCCACTCTTAGAAGCCTCACTGGATCTTCTTTATATCTAGTTGAAGGATCACCTATGATGCGAATTGTGCGATCTTTAAGATCTTCCAGGCCACCAGAAAAATCGTGAAGGGTATTTTTAGTGGGATCGTAATACAATGCATTGATCGTCAGGTCACGCCTGCTGGCATCTTCTTCCATTGTTCCAAACATATTATCTCTGGTAAGTAGGCCACTTGCTGCTTGTTGAAGATGGGTATTCTTGACGTTGGTATTAGATCTGAAAGTCGTAACTTCTATAATTTCTCTGCCGAATTGAACATGTACGATTTGGAATCGCCGACCGACAATTCTCGAGCGCCTAAATAGTTTTTTGACTTCTTGTGGTTTGGCATCGGTTGCCACATCAAAATCTTTTGGATTAAGCCCTAACAACAGATCTCTAACGCATCCACCTACAACATAGGCTTGGTAGTTATTGCGTTGTAGCGTTTGCACAACATTTAGCGCATGTTTGCACAGTTGTTTTTTAGATAATGAGTGGTCATGACCAGATATCACAAGATTACCTTGGCTATCGGGTTGCGATGATTTGCGGTCAAAAATTTTAGTGAGGCGTTTCAGCACAGTGGATGCCATAAAAGAACCAAAATGCATTTTATCAGAGCAGCGCGGCGACTGTTAACAATAATTTCAAAGAAGGGGGTGAATTAAAAAAATAGCGGGTAAATCCAAAAGATTGCGGGCAATAAAAAAGGGTTGCCTCTCGGCAGCCCCCTCAATAGTCCTAGAGCCTTGGCTCTTTAGTAACACTTATTGCAATCCATCCGATTTTTATTTTTATTTATTGTTGTTTTTGTAACTGATTACTTGATCAGCGGGGCTAACTAAATCAAAGATGCGATTTGGAAACAAGTATAATTCTATGCTTTTGCGTTAAAGTGTCATGTATTTACGTTGTAATACTTTTTGGCTAGATAATTAGTTAATATTGAATAAATATATAGAAATATCGGTATTATGTATCAAAATATACTGGCTTTAGTTGGGTTTCTATGGGGATTCTGGTGCCACTAAACCCTCTAATAATGGCGGTATTTTGGAGAGATCCCAGTGCGCTATGCCCCAGGCTATAATTTCTTCTACAGTGCAATCTAGCAGGTCTTGCGGTGGATTTTGTTGTAGCCAAGTCAGAGCATCCCACAGATTCTTTCGCTCATGCCCAGAGGAGAGTTCAGGAGCAAAGCTTTGCTTACTCAGTTTTTGCCCCTGTGGATTAACAGCCAGTGGTATATGTGCATATATTGGGGTCTTACAGTTTAGAATTTGTTGCAATAAAATCTGTCTGGGTGTGGAATCTAGTAAATCTGCACCCCGCACAACCTCTGTTATCCCCTGATCATGATCATCTACAACTACTGCTAACTGATAGGCAATCAGACCATCGCGTCGACGCAATACAAAATCACCTATATCGCATTGATGATGCTGGCTGATATGTCCCATAATCCCGTCGTCAAAGCCGGTTTTGCCTACAACGCCTCTAACCGATAGTTTAAATGCATTAATTGCCAGTCTGTGAGAGGTGTTCTGCGGGGGTAAATCTAGACCGCGACATTTGCCATCATAAACCCCGTTAAGTTTGGTAATGCGGCTTCGACTACAGTTACAGCGATAAATTAGTCCCTGTTGTCTGAGTTGTTCAAGTACTTCAAGATAATGTTCGGTGCGAGAGCTTTGATAGACAACTTGATCATCCCAAACTAGACCTCGTTGTTCTAGCTGTCTCAGAATAAGATCGCTGGCGCCGGGCACTTCTCGAGGTGGATCTATATCTTCTATTCGCACTAGCCACTTGCCATGTTGTTGTTTTACATGGAGATAGCTAGACAAAGCGGCTATCAGTGAGCCAAAGTGGAGTGGACCAGTGGGTGAGGGAGCAAAACGTCCAATGCTTAGTGATTTTGACATTGGCTATATACGGAAGGTCGCAATATTGACACTGGTATCAGACTAGCCCCCAGTGATTTGCTTTTCCTTAATCTCATCTAGCGTTTTACAGTCTACGCATAAATCTGCAGTTGGACGCGCTTCAAGTCGGCGAATACCAATTTCAACGCCACATTGATCGCAGAATCCGTAGTCATCTTCTTCAACACGCACAAGTGTCTTGTCGATCTTTTTTATCAGCTTGCGCTCTCGATCTCTGGTGCGTAGTTCAAGACTAAATTCCTCTTCTTGTGTAGCGCGATCAGCTGGGTCAGGAAAATTAGCAGCTTCATCCTTCATATGATTGACCGTGCGGTCAACTTCTTCCATCAGTTCATTGCGCCACGCATTCAAGATCATCTTAAAATGTTCTCGTTGGCGCTCATTCATATACTCCTCTTTGCCTTTTTCTTGGTAAGGCGCAAGACCATGGAGTGTTGCTGAATTACTGTCTTTGATTGTTGCAGCGATTTTATGTGTCGCTACTTTTTTCTTTGCTGTTGCCATGGATAAATTCCATTATTGAAATAAGCTAAAGGTTCGAAAAACGCGTTTATAGAGACTTTGTAACAATATATCAAGATAAATTTTTTCCTTTTTTAAGAGTTTGATAGCTAGTACAGTTAAAGAGGGTAGTTTTAACAGAAAAATATACGCATTTAAATAATTTATTATTTGTATTGTAGACGAAATTTATTCCATTGGTTGAGATTCTGGTTGATGAAAATAGTACCTCCATTATTGCCTGCTTTGTTTGATAGTCGATATAAGCGTTTTTTTAGTGATGTTATCAATGCCGATGGGCAAAAAATAACCATTCATTGCCCCAATACGGGGTCAATGAAGAATTGTTTAGTGCCCGGTTCTAATTGTTGGCATTCAATATCAGATAACCCAAAGAGAAAGTTGCCGGGAACACTTGAGTTGGTAACCACCGCCTATGGAAATATAGCGGGGATTAATACATCCAGAGCCAATCACTTGGTTCGCGAAGCTATTGAGGCTGACAGAGTTCCTGAGTTGCGCAACTATCAAACAATTCGCCCTGAAGTTAAATATGGAACAGAAAAAAGTCGAGTAGATTTCCTTTTAGAAGATCCGGTGCTGGGCTGTTGTTATGTGGAGGTCAAAAACGTCACTCTGGAGAAAGATGCTGGTTTAGTGGAATTTCCAGATGCAGTGACAACTCGAGGAACTAAACATTTGCGAGAATTGATGGCCATGGTCAATCAGGGGCATCGCGCTGTATTATTTTTCTGTGTGCAGGTTGCCAACGCACGCGAGATGAGGATAGCGTCAGATATAGACCCTACTTACGCTTCAACCTTAGCGCAAGCAGTTGCCTCTGGGGTTGAAGTGATCGCTTGGCGAGCGCACTTATCCCCTGAAGAGATAATATTGGAGAAATCTATTCCCTGTCGAGGTCTGCTAGAGCCTGTGCTCTCAGATTGACGGGTATAGGGGGCAATGGCTGTCCAGCAGTGATAAAATATTGATGCTTGTCACACCGAAGTTTTACAGGTTGCAATGCGTCGCCATAGCAGGGCCCCATAGTGCATTGACCTGTTTTTATCTCGAATAATGCACCATGCAGTGCGCATTGAATGGACTCTTTGTTGATGTCGAGAAACTGGTTGGGTACCCAGTTAAGTGGGCTGCCCATATGGGGGCAAATATTCCAATACGCATAAACGCAATCGTTATACCTAACTGCAAACAATTGACGCTGTTCGACAACCATTTCAGTTGCCTGCTGTTCCTGCAAGTCATTCAGTTCGCATAGGGGTACTTCGCTTTGCAGTATGTTGGTATCAGTCATATCTCAACCCTTCGATTGTCGTACCCACAGGTGGATGTGAGTCAAACCGTTTAATTGCACCGTTATTCCAGTTACTGAATAAATCTATCTAGGCCTATTTTAGCATTGCAACTAAAGCAGTAAAAACCCTTGTGGTTGCGTATTGTTATCCGGTTATTATTCAGGTAAGTTTAGACTGTCAGATCAAAAAATGGGAGTGTAATGGCTGAGGCTGATATTGTTACTGGTTCTACTGAGGCTCATCTGGTGACTCTAGAGATGGGATCCTCTACCAATGGGCATCTGATTCATAAGCAGGTGGTCGAACCTTTGGCTGATCTACAGAAAGCTGCTAGTGAAGCTGGCTTTGAGTTGAGGGTTTGTAGCTCCTTTCGGTCTTTCCATCGCCAGTTGCAGATATGGAACGGTAAGGTTTCTGGAATGCGTGCAGTGATGGATCCATTTGGCCACGCTATCAATATCCAAGAATTGGGTCCTTGGCAAAAAGTTAAGGCGATATTGCGTTGGTCGGCGCTTCCCGGAGCTTCAAGACACCACTGGGGAACTGACTTTGATATTTATGATGCCAAGGCGATGCCAGAGGATTATCAAATTAAACTGATACCTGAGGAAGTTCAGGGTGCAGGTATTTTCGCACCTATGCATAATTGGCTTGATCAATACCTGAGTTCTGGTCAAACAGCCTTTTATCGTCCCTATGAAGTGGATACAGGCGGTATTGCACCCGAGCGTTGGCATATAAGTTATCGTCCTCTGGCCGATCAATATTACGGATTGTTAGATGCAGATTTACTTGCCACGCGCCTTCGCAACTCAGATTTACTGCTGCTGGATGTAGTTATAGAGCATCTTGAAGAGATCATGCAGCGCTATATTCTGTTAGACTAGCCCTAACTTAGTTAAGGGACATTGATTGATGAGTTCAGTTGATCCTATTTGGGATTCTATAAGAGAAGAAGCGGCAGAGTTAAGTCAGAAAGAACCTGTATTGAAGAGATTTTTTGACGAGGCTGTACTTGTACACCAGTGTTTCGATACAGCTATAAGTTACAACTTGTCGCGTCCAATTGCCAACTCAACAGTTGATATGGAACAGCTGCGCACCGTTATTTTAGAGGCTATACATGCCGATGCTGGAATTGGTCGCAGTATCAGGCTGGATATAAACGCTGCATTTCAAAGAGATGCGGCCTGTCAGCAGTATTTGATGCCATTGATTTATTTCAAAGGATTTCAGGCGCTACAACTGCACAGAGTTGCCCATTGGTTATGGCATGAAAACAGACGCGAGTTGGCGCTATTTATACAAAATAGAATCTCCGAGAAGTTTGCGGTTGATATTCATCCAGCAGCCAAACTGGGCAGTGGCATTATGATTGATCATGCCACAGGCCTAGTTATAGGTGAAACAGCCGTAGTGGGTGATAACGTATCTATAATGCATTCGGTGACCTTGGGTGGGAGCGGCTGTACTGTGGGTGATCGCCATCCTAAGATTGGCAATGGCGTACTTATCTCAGCTGGTGCCAAGGTTCTTGGCAATATAAGCGTGGGCGATGGAGCCAAGATTGGTGCGGGTAGTTTGGTTTTAGAGCCAGTTCCCGATCACGTAACCGTGGCAGGGGTGCCAGCAAGTATAGTGGGTAGGCCTACAGAGGATAGTCCTGCCCTCGAAATGGACCAATCCATTGAGCAAAAGGAGTCATAGTATTGTCGAAAAAAGGATTGTTGGGATTATTGTGTCGAAGGACTATTTTTGCCGCTGCCAATTCTTTCAAAGGATTAAAAGATTCTGTTAAATATGAAGAGGCATTTAGGGTAGAGGTATTCCTCAGTCTAGTTCTTATACCCGCGGCGATTTATATAGCAGATGATTATGTGCAGCTGATTCTGTTAATTTTGTCTGTATTGCTAGTTTTGATTGTAGAGCTATTGAATACCTGTATTGAAATAGTCATTGACCGCATAGGTATGGAGTTTCACGAGCTCTCTGGTCGCGCCAAGGATGTAGGCTCTGCGGCTGTCGCACTGTCTATGGTGGTTTTTGTGCTGATCTGGGGAGCTATTTTGGCCCACAATTACAGTCTTCTATAGTGGCTTGGTTACAGGCAGATACTGATTAAGTACTCAAGTTGTTTTTCTAGTAGCCGCTGTCTGTTCTCGGGGAAGCCTTCAAGAACAAAAAGATGGTCATCATAGGTTTGAAAACGTCCAATTGATGATAATTCATCAATGGTGTATTCCTCACAATTTAAAACAACAAGTCCCTCTTGTATGTGGTTGGCCACTGCGCTGTTCTGACTTTTGAGCGCCACTATGGATTGTTCGTAATTAAATTGTGGTGCTGTACCTATGTTATTACTGCTCAGAGTCCAATTAATCTCCAAGTCTATACCCAGCTCAGATGATAGATAGTCGATTAGTTGTTGCAAACTATAGACTGCCATCAAGCAAACCAGTAGATGCTGTCTGGAGCGCTGAGTGGAGCGAATAGTAAAACAAATACTATCGTTTTCCCCCTCAATCCGATTGCCGCCATACAGTTGAAGAGTGCGCAGTACGGCGTAATCAATTCTTTCAAATAGATGGTCCAAATTTTCCCTGTTGAGTTGGCTGACAAGGCGTTGTCTATTTTTGATATGTGCGGTTATCAATGTGTAATAATAGGTATTGTCAGTTGTTTCAGTATCATTACCTGTGGTTGAAAGTAATGGTTGAATCTTAGTCTCTAGAGTGGTGATCTCGTCGGCTAGTTGCTCGTTGCTACCGGGAAGCCGGTCACTGAGACGACGAATGCGCTGAGTGAACTGATCGGAAAATCGGTAGCAGAGATAGGTGCATAACAGCGTGAATGATAGCCACAGTATCAACCAATTTATATACACACGGTGGTGTTCTCGATAGATAGGTTGACTGTGAACTTTCACCGAAATGATGCCAGCTTGGGTATTCTGAAATACGATATTTTGACTAAAAATTTGAGTTTTTGATTGCCTAGGTTGAGGTCCGGCACTTTGAGCAATCAGTTCGCCATCCATTGCGTAAAGTGTTGCGCTGAGAATATAGGGATCTTGGGTGGCTTTTTGAAGTGCTACCTGTTGGCTGATAGTATCATTGTTGAACAGCGGTGTTAGTATTAACTCGTTGAGCTGAGATAATGTTGAATTTCCTTTATCCAAAATAGCTTGCTTGGCGAGTTGGTTGGTTTGAGCGAACAGTAACAGCAAGCTGGTCAGCCCAAATAGAAAGCATATTGAGAATAGGCTGATGGAAAGTTTTTTGGGCATCGAAAGGTGGCGACGCATCTAAATATCCCTAACTCAAGTTATTTTTGCGCTTATTCTATCCTATTCCTGTAGCTTTTATATAATGGTAGCCTGAAAAATAAAATTTGGATCCGCTTTGTGAAAGATATTCTTTTAATAAATGTTTTTGGCGCAGATAGGCCAGGAGTAACCAGCGCTGTAACTAGCGTTTTATCAACCTACAATACAACTGTTTTGGATATAGGTCAGGCCGTTATTCATGAACAGTTGAATTTGGGGATATTGACAGCGGTGCCAAATGATTTTGATACCGATGAATTGATTGCAGAAGTTCAGACCTGTGTCTCTAATTTAAGTATGAAGGTCAAATTTTTGCCGATTTCTGAGCAGTTATATCAGCATTGGGTTGAGCAGCAGGGTAAATCTCGACATATAGTTACGCTATTGGCCAGAAAGATTGAAGCTGAGCATTTGGATGCGCTTACCAAAGTAATCTCTAGCTATAAGCTCAATATAGATAAAATTGTCAGGCTATCTGGGCGGATAGATCTACATAAGGCAGAACAGTTGGGTAATGCTTGCATAGAGTTGTCAGTGCGTGGTGAGGCATCGGAGCCAAAGTTATTTAAAAAAACATTGTTGGAGTTAGCGCATCAGTACGATATTGATATTGCCTTCCAAGAAGATACAATTTTTAGGCGCAATCGCAGGTTGGTGGTTTTTGATATGGATTCGACACTGATTGATGCCGAGGTTATCGATGAGCTTGCTATTGAAGCTGGTGTAGGGGAAAAAGTTGCCGCTATCACCGAAGCCGCGATGCAGGGCAAATTGGACTTCAAGCAGAGTTTTGAACAGCGATTGGCGCTATTAAAAGGTTTGGACGCATCAGTTTTACACTCGGTTGCCCAGCGATTGCGTCTTAATGAAGGTGCGGAACACCTTATTTCTACCCTAAAAAAACTAGGCTATAAAACCGCGATTGTATCTGGTGGGTTTAGCTTTTTTGGCGAGTATTTACAGGAAATCCTCGGTGTCGATTATGTCTATGCCAACCAGTTGGATATACAGGATGGTCAGGTAACCGGTTGTGTAAAGGGCGAGATAATCGATGGTCAGCGCAAGGCGCTATTGCTGCGCGAATTGGCTGATCGCGAAGGACTTATGTTGGAGCAGGTTATAGCAGTGGGTGATGGCGCCAATGATTTGCCGATGCTCGATATTGCAGGCTTAGGTATCGCCTTTAGGGCAAAACCCTTGGTTAAGGCCTCTGCTAAACAGGCGATATCCAGCCTCGGTTTAGATAGCATCCTCTATCTATTGGGGTATTCGGATAAGGATACACAAACCTTAGACCATTAATTTTAACCAGACGAACTGGTCAAAAATAGCATGACTTAGGTTATCATAGGCGCTTTGCAATAATTGAGTATAAATAATGGCGAACTACTCCACCAACGAATTTCGATCCGGTCTAAAAGTAATGCTAGACGGAGATCCCTGTTCCATTTTGGACAATGAATTTGTAAAACCCGGAAAGGGACAGGCATTTAATCGTGTTAAGTTGCGCAACCTAAAAACCGGTCGTGTACTAGAAAAAACCTTCAAGTCAGGAGAGTCTATCGAAGGCGCTGATGTATTGGATATGGATATGCAATACCTCTACGATGATGGAGATTTTTGGTACTTTATGGAGCCGACAACCTTTGAGCAACACCAGGCCACAGAGACGGCTGTTGGCGATGCGAAATTGTGGCTTAAAGAGCAAGATACCTGTGTAGTGACACTCTACAACGGCTCACCATTATCGGTGACACCGCCCAATCATGTGGAATTGGAAATTGTTGAGACAGATCCTGGGTTGCGTGGTGATACAGCGCAAGGTGGTAATAAGCCCGCCAAACTGGTTACCGGTGCTACGGTAAAAGTACCTTTGTTTCTCGATCAGGGTGATGTAATTAAAGTAGATACCCGTACTGGAGAGTATCAGGGTCGCGTCAAAGACTAACCACTGATAAAAAA
>Ga0207964_1000233_pt1 | contig 17511 bp, 16 predicted proteins | sample Knorr_S23_td_250_FD_185608 | JGI IMG/M metagenome (GOLD analysis project Ga0207964, IMG submission 185608) | Marine microbial communities from Southern Atlantic Ocean transect - Knorr_S23_td_250_ad_251m_LV_A (SPAdes) (version 2) | ecosystem: Environmental > Aquatic > Marine > Oceanic | place...
AAACCTGGCTTGAAGAATGGCAGGGTGGAGAGGTTTCTGAGGATTGTGGCGCACCAGTTGCTCCCCACGATGGCTCTGCCGTTGGCACTTACAGCTATGATGAAACCGCTGGCACTCTAACCGTTACTGGCACAGGCGCTCATATAGGTCTACCCAAGGTGGTTAATGGTGGCGAAATCAGTACCGGAGCAGCTGTAGCGGACTTAATTACCTATGAGGTAACTGAGATAACTGACACCACTATGACACTGGATATTAGTATAGGTGCTGGCTGGTGGCGTTATAAGCTAGTCAAGGAAGGTACTTATGTCGCAGGTGAGGATGACTCGGATACTAGTGGTCCAGCCAATAGTGGGGACTCGCCAAGCGATCTCGGCGACCCCCTAGATTCGACTAAATGGCACCACCAAACCAAGCTACCCAATGGCTCTGGATGGTTTAATAACGAACAACAGCATTACACTGACCGCAATACCTATGTCAGTGATGGCACGTTGAAAATTGTCGCCAAAAAAGAAGAGTATACTCAGCAAGGTGTTACCAAGCAGTATACTTCATCACGACTTAACTCTAAGTATGCCTTTACCTATGGTCGCGTTGAAGTTCGCGCTAAACTACCCACTGGCCGCGGAACCTGGCCTGCTATTTGGACTCTGGGCAAAAATATCACTGAACGCGGTGCTTGGTTCGAAACTCAGGGCTTTGGCACAACCAGTTGGCCGGCCTGTGGTGAGATCGATATTATGGAGCATTGGGGTGGTAACCAAAACTATGTTAAAAGCTCTATACATACACCATCTAGTCACGGCGCCACTGTAAATGGCGCTGGCCAGCATATTTCCACGGCCTCCAGTGCATTCCATGTCTATACGATGGATTGGACAGCAGATCAGATGGTTTTCAGTGTCGATGGTAATGTCCATTACACTTACAACCCAGCGACTAAAAATGACAGCACTTGGCCATTTGATTTGGAACAATTTCTGATACTTAATGTTGCTATTGAACAAAATACTCCCTCGAGCTTTAATGAGAGTCAGATGGAAATTGATTATGTAAGGGTTTATGCCCCTGATGCAGGTCCCGATGATCAACCTATATGGTCTGATGAATTCGAATAAATCGCTATAAGATCAACTTTTAGCAACTTTAAATTAACCGATTCCTCTACAGGGATCGGTTAATTTTTTCTAGCATCTGCATAGGGTCTTGAGCTTGAGTAATTGGGCGACCTATAACCAGATAATCACTGCCCATATCTATGGCTCTAGGTGGTGTAACAATGCGCCTCTGATCATCGGAAGCGCTGTCGGAAAGACGGATACCCGGAGTTACCAATTTAAATGGGTCCCCCAAAATACGTTTGAGCTCAGATGCCTCTTGAGCAGAGCACACCACGCCATCCAAACCCGCTTGCTGGGTTAACTTGGCAAGCTCGACTACCTGCTGCCCTGCAGGGCGATCAATGCCGACTTGATGTAAGTCAGCATCGTCGAGGCTGGTTAACACGGTTACAGCAATCAGCAACATATCACTGCCGTGTTGCTCTATAGCCTGAGCGGCGGCATTCATCATTCTACTGCCACCAGATGCATGGACATTAGTCATCCATACGCCCAAATCGGCCGCTGCACTGACCGCTTTAGCCACTGTATTGGGAATATCGTGAAATTTTAAGTCTAAAAATACATCAAAATCGCGGTCAATAAGCGCTTGCACTAATTGAGGACCCGCCGCAACGAATAGCTCTTTACCCACTTTTAATCGACATTGGGTCGAATCCAACTGATCCGCCAAGTTTAGCGCTGAATTCGCGTTATCGAAATCTAGAGCTACAATGACTCGTTGGTCTGCTATTGTCATACTTTATTTATTCCTTTTTTGAGGCGCGTCAATTTTCGACGGTAACTACTGATAATTAATCCACTGGCAACAATACCCAATATTGCCCCAGTCGTAAGAAACATAATTAACCATAGCCCGAGACTCATCTCAGGACCGCTGAAAATAACAAACTCTACACTGAGGCTTTGCTTGTTATCAAGAGCAAACATCGCACCCAACATAGCGATTGCAAGCAATAGCAAGGCTTTTATAAATAATCCAATTGCGCGCACCAGTTGCTCCAAGATAATGGACTGCTTGCTGTATTGTACCTGTTGAAGGCGGTCACAACCAAGTATATGGCTGTGCGATTTTTATCCGAGCACAAAAAAGTGCCGTCGGTAATCCAAACGGCACTTATTGAAAAACTTTAAACGCTTGGCAACAAGCTATTTTTTCTTGGCACCGCCAAAACGCTTGTTGAATCGATCAATTCGACCGCCAGTATCAACAATCTTCTGCTTACCTGTATAAAACGGGTGGCAGGCCGAACAAACATCTATGTGAATGCTCTCAGGTCGCGTAGAACCTACTTTAATCTGGTTGCCACAACTACAGGTCGCGGTCATTACATCATATGCTGGGTGAATATCGCTCTTCATCTTTTACTCCAATCTGCAAACCGCCACCTCAACTGTCTAAAACTGGTATGCTATGGGTCTTTGACTGACCTAAAACATACTGGTTTGGTGCAAGGCACGGCAAGCTCTACCAAAAAGAGCGCGGATTTTAGCAGATATCAGCCAGTATACAAAAGGAATTCTTTTAGTTTATGCAACAAAACACACCCATTGTCCTTCGCGTAGCGGTGCCCTCACCCCTTCGAAGAACTTTTGACTACAGATTGCCAGAGCATCTAGTGCCCAGCGAAACTGACCGCCCAGTTAAATCTGGCACCAGAGTTAAAGTAGAATTTGGTCGTCGCAACCTTATTGGCTTGGTGGTAGAGGTCAGTGAAAAGAGTGAATTTCCTACCCATAAACTCAAAGATATCAGCGCCATTGTCGATGCCGAGCCCCTAGTATCCCAACCCTTGCTAAAGCTCTATATCTGGGCTGCCAATTATTATCAATATCCCATTGGTGAGGCTTTATTCGCCGCCTTCCCTTCCCTGCTTCGCAAAGGTGAGGCACTGCCAACACAGACGCTAACCCACTGGAAATTAACTCCCAAAGGGCAGGGTCTGGGACCTACTTCACTTAAACAGGCCCCCAAGCAAAAGGAATTGATCGAATTAATTAAGCGAGGTTGTGAATCTGTCCCTGAAGCCGATATTTTAAGGCTATTTTCGCGCAATATTATTAATCAACTACAGCAAAAAGAATTGATTGAACCTGTGGAGCTGGAAATCACTGCAGATGCCTCCTCGGATGATATTTTAAAACAGCCCAGTCTAAAACTAGATCAGCAACAGCAAGCTGCCTTGGACAGTATAGATCTACATAGCTTTAACTGTTATCTGTTAGATGGGGTAACCGGTAGCGGAAAAACCGAAATTTATCTGCAAAATATAGAAAAAGTTTTGCGCTATGATCAACAATCTCTAGTGTTAATTCCAGAAATAAGTCTGACACCGCAAACGGAAAAACGTTTTAGAGATCGCTTTAATGTAAGCGTAGTTACGCTACATTCGGGATTGACCGATAAACAACGACTCACCGCATGGATGCAAGCTAGGTCGGGACAGGCAAAAATCATTTTGGGCACCAGATCAGCTATCTTCACCCCCACTGATAATTTGGGATTAATAGTGCTCGATGAAGAACACGACCAATCCTATAAGCAACAAGATGGCTTTAAGTACTCAGCTAGAGATCTAGCGGTAACCCGCGCTCATCAAGAGAAGATACCTGTTATTCTCGGCTCTGCAACACCCTCTCTTGAGTCGCTCAATAACTGCACTCAAAATAGATATAGACATTTGGTGCTAGATAGCCGTGCCGGCATTGCCGTACCACCCATATGGACTCTGGTCGATCTGAAAACCGAAACCATTGAATGCGGCATTGCCAAAACGACTAAAATGGCTATTAAGCGTACCCTGGATGCCGGTCAGCAGGTGCTGGTTTTTCTCAATCGTCGAGGATTTGCCCCAGCCCTACTCTGTCACGATTGTGGTTGGACTTCTCAGTGCCCAAATTGCGATACCAAGTTAACACTGCATAAAGCCAGAGCACGCTTGATCTGTCATCACTGTGATTACCAGCAAAAACAACCTTTGCAATGCCCCAACTGCGCAAGCAAGAAGCTAATAGCTGCCGGTGAGGGCACAGAGCGTAGCGAAGACTATTTACAAAAACAATTTCCAAACTATAAGGTGGTCAGGGTAGATAGGGATAGCACTAGAAAAAAAGGGGCTATGCAACAGTTTTTTGACACCGCAGATAGCGGTGAACCCTGTATTTTAGTGGGCACTCAGATGCTGGCTAAAGGCCACCATTTTGCCAATGTTACCCTAGTGGCCATTTTGGATGCCGACAGCGGTCTACTAAGCGCCGATTTCCGCAGTCATGAGCGCATGGGGCAATTGTTGACTCAGGTTGCAGGACGCAGTGGGCGCGGTTCACTTCTAGGTCAGGTCTTAGTGCAAACTCATCAACCACAACATCCTGTACTAGACAAACTGATAGCAAGTGATTATCGCCATTTAGCTAGACAGCTTTTAGAACAACGCAAAGGTTTACAATTACCACCTTTTCGATCTATGGCGGTTGTGCGTGCAGAATCCACACAGGCTGAAATGGCCTATAATTTTTTATCCGAAGCGCGCGCTGCCATTGAAAAACTTATCACTGCTCAACAAGCAGTAGAACTACTGGGGCCTCTGCCAGCATTGATGGAAAAACGCGCTGGCCGTTATCGCTTTATAGTTCAGGTGGCCAGCGCCAATCGCATTGCTCTTCAGGGAATTCTGCACAAACTTGCCATGGATCTGGAAACAGGGAAGAAATTCTCTTCAGTACGTTGGTCAATAGATGTAGACCCTGTTGAACTATAGCGAGTAGATACTTAACCACTATTATTACTTTGCTTATCACAGGTCTTTTCACCTACAATCTGCGCTAGCTTAGGATATTGGTTTTTATGGCACAGAATTATTCAAAAAAGTCTTCTGCACGACCCAAGGGCAAGGATCAGACACAAAGATCGTCCTTTTCTGTGTTTGTGGCAGGCGTAGTTGTGGGTGTAATCGGCAGCCACCTATTGCCCGCTTTGCTAAAAACTAATCCGTCCTCAGTGCCAGCGGAGATTAGGTCAGAGCAACAAAATGACAATACTGGTCCTGACTTTCAATTTACCAATTTACTCAAAGGTGCAGAGATAAAAATTCCCGGCACTGATTCACCCTCTGAGAACAATGTAAATTCTGTCTACCTTCTACAGGTAGGATCATTTAAAAATAATCAGGATGCTGAAAGTTTAAGAGTTCAATTGCTACTGCTGAATTTAGAATCATTTGTCGAATCTTATAAAACCTCTTCCGGCGATACATGGCACAGAGTACTGGTAGGCCCTTTCACTAATAATAGCGACAGCCTATCTGCAAGAACAAAACTTTCAGAAAACAATTTGGATTCTCTTCTTCTCAAGCGCGACCCTAGCCAATAGATAAACTAAGTGATTATCTGACGTAGCGCAATAACTAAACCGCGTCTGCAACCACGCCCGTCTGCTTTAGATTGGCGATAACCGCATCGTCCAAGCCTAAACCCGCCAAAACTTCATCGGTGTGTGAACCCAATTCAGGCCCAGCCCATTCTGTTCCACCAGGTGTGCCCTCAAGTTTGGGAAGCAGAGCAGGTATTTTCAGCGACTCTCCATTTATTTCGACTTGCTCAAATAGCTGCCGATATTGAAAATGTTCATCTTCGAGCATATCGGCAGCATTGTAGACAGGCCCGCAGGGAACACGATGGGATTCCAGTATTTGCAAAGCATCTGCCAGATTTACCTGCGCACACCAATGCTCGAGTACAGTATCAATTTCATGCTGATGCACAACGCGATCTGCATTGCTCGCATATTGGGGATTATCAGCCATATCAGGGCGACCTACGGCAGTCATCAAACGCGAGAAAATAGAGTCGCCATTGCCTCCTATTACCAAGTATTTATTGTCTGCACATCTGTAGGTGTTGGTGGGCACTATGCCAGTTACCGTTGTTCCAGAGGGCTGCCTGATAGTACCTGCGCCGTGATACTCAGGAATCACTGCTTCCAGAAGGTTGAACATTGACTCATAGAGAGCCACATCTACCACCTGCCCCTCAAAATCATGCTCGCCGCCATGTTGATCGCGAGCGCGAAGCGCCATCAAGATACCTATCACCGCATGCAATCCAGATACGGTATCGCCAATACTCAAATTAGGTCGCACTGGAACCTGATCTGGAAAACCATTTAAATACCTAAACCCACTAATTGCCTCACAGGCTGAGGCAAATCCAGGCTTTTTAGCATAGGGTCCAGTTTGGCCATAACCAGAGATTCGCGCATAGATAAGTTTTGGATTTTCTTGTTGCAGACTTTTAGGGTCCAAGCCCCAATTCTCGAGAACTCCCGGTCGAAAATTCTCTATTACTATATCGGCACTGGCCATTAGCTCTTTCACCAGCTCCCGCCCTCTGTCGGTCTTCAGATCTATTGAAATACATTTCTTGTTGCGCGCCAAACTCCGCCACCACAACGAGGTACCATCTTTAACTTCACGCCAATTGCGAATTGGATCACCACCGGGCGGCTCAATCTTGATAACCTCCGCCCCAAAATATCCCAGCATACAGCCGGCAAATGGTCCGGCAAGTAACTGTCCCAACTCTATAACTCGAAGCCCCTGTAGTGGTTTATTCATCTTATAACCAACCTTAATCTGATATAAAAAGCGAGTTTAACATCCATATAACAACCATTGATCGTATCTAAACTGGCTTTTAACCAAAAGTAGTAACCCGAAATTTAAAATATGCTACCTTTAGTATCAATAATAATTGAGTAATGTATTTTGAAAACTGGATTTCTTACGCTATTTATGACATCCATCAATACCTTTAGACCCATCTCAAATCGCGAGATTGCCGGTCAAAAGTCGCAAAAAATACATTATATTCAAGCCGATAGCAGTACTGGCTTTGCAACCATTGCAAAGCGGTTTACACTCAACTTAAAAGATATAGAAAACCTTCGACTTATCAATGGTCTATATCCAGTGGGCGTACCCAAAAACGGACAATGGATCAAAGTCTTTAAACGCTGAGAGAAACCATGCAAAAACCCAGTACACTATCTCTTGCACTGCTAACTACCCTGCTGATAGCCGGTGGCTACTGGTGGTATCAAACTCAATATTCAGCGCAACACTGGGATGATCGGCGCATCAAACTGCCCGATACACAACTACTGCAACAACGTATCGATCAGCAAATGCAAGAAAGACAGGATCAAAAAGATCAGCAAATCTGGGAGGACGCAAACCAGATTTTTGATCAGCAAGCTATGGAGACAAAACTATCCGTATTAACCAAAAAAGTCACCACAAACAGAGAACCCAGCCAACAAGAATTACATGATTTTTTTCAACAGCACCGCGAACAATACCGTCAGGCTTCACAATTTCGCTTCAAACAGCTTATATTCCCCAATATAAAATATGGCGGTCAAGCTATAAATCAAGCTAAAAACAGCCTGATTCGCACCCAAACAGACCCAGCCTACGCGCTACAACTTCAAAACAGCACAGAGACAACCGAAAGCACATCACTGCAACTCGATAAAATCTATGGTCAGGGATATAGTGACAAACTTCTAAAGCTCGCAGAGCATTCTCTGCCCTGCTGGAGTCAACCAGTGACATCCATTATAGGCGCACATCTACTGTGCATAGAAAAAGTACAGATTGGCGCTATTCCAACCTTGGAATCAGTCAAATCTCAAGTCATTAACCAATGGCGCCACGCCAATGCAGATAAATAAGCGCCACAGCAAACTCAAGACATAAGCTCAGCAAAAAACTTCCGCAACCCATCAGCGCCCGATTGCTCCCAGGTCCTTAGTGCCGCCGTACCCACAATCGCCAAATCTGCATGACCGCGCAGAAAGTCCATATCTTGCCTATTGCTGACACCAAAACCAACACCAATAGGAACCTTAGTATGCTGTCGACAACGCTCAATCAACGCCACCACATCATCGCCCATATCAGTCTTAGAACCAGTTACTCCTTTGCGCGCAACCACATACACCATGCCGCAACTAGCAGCGCCCAGCTGAGCCAAACGCTTATCACTACTGGTTGGCGTCATCAAAATAATAGGCTCCACTCCAGCCTGTTCCGATAACCTATGTAAGTTACCCGCCTCTTCCACCGGCAAATCAGGCAAAATATAACCCACACCGCCAGCGTCCACCAAGCGTTCAATAAACCGTGCTTCACCCATCTTAAACACAGTATTATAGTAACCCATCATCAACACCTTGAACGGAAAGCGCGCAGTTACCTCACGCATAAACTCAAAGCACTGCTCAACACTAGTACCGGATTTAAGCGACTCCTCATTAGCCTTAACAAACAATGGCCCATCGGCATTGGGTTCCGAAAAAGGAAACTGCAACTCAACCAGATCAACACCGGCCTCCGCCATAATCTCCAGCTCTTGCATATTCTCAGCAAACGAAGGATAACCACAGACCACATGAGCCATAACCAGCAAATCTTTGTTCTGTTTGCGCTCGGCAATATAAGCTTGCAGCCCCATTACTTCTTCTCCGCCCGATACTGATCCGCTTTACCACCAATAAATGACTTCCACTTGGCATCATCCAGTGCATCGGCAATGGTAAAAATATCCTTATCGCCGCGACCCGACATATTTACCAACACAATTTCATCCTTACTCATAGTGGCAGCTTCTTTTAAAGCAACCACAAAACCATGCGTGCTCTCCAGTGCCGGAATCAAGCCCTCAGCACGCATAGTCAACCTTAGCGTTTCCTTAACCTCTGCATCCGTAGCCGCTTCAAAACGCGCCTTACCCTGATCGTGGAGATGGGCAAAAATCGGGTTCACACCAATATAGTCCAAACCAGCAGCTACCGAGTGCGTCTTATTCATATTGCCCTCATCATTCTGCAAGAAATAAGTCTTATAACCCTGAGCCACACCCACAGAAGCATCATCATAAGCGAGGCGCGCAGAATGCATATAAGAACCGACACCCTCACCACCGGCTTCACAACCCACCAACTCGACATTGGGTTCATCCAGAAAGCCCTGAAACAGTCCCATAGCATTAGAGCCACCACCTACACAGGCAAACACCCTATCTGGCAACCGACCCGCCTGCTTAACAATCTGCTCGCGCGCCTCAATGCCTATCACTGACTGAAACCAACTGACCATCTCAGGAAAAGGATGGGGACCACAGGCAGTACCGAGAATATAATGCGTATCAGCCATATTGGTTACCCAATCGCGCATACACTCATTAACAGCATCCTTTAGGGTTTTCTGGCCATCTTGCACCGCAATTACTTCGGCACCTAAATTTTCCATCCAAAAAACATTGGGTCGCTGACGGGCAACATCCACTGCACCCATATAAATCTTACAATCAAAGCCAAACTTAGCTGCCATAGTCGCCGTAGCAAAACCGTGCTGACCCGCACCAGTCTCTGCGATCACCCGCGTCTTGCCCAGTCTCTTAGTCAACAACCCCTGACCCATCACATTATTCACCTTGTGAGAGCCAGTGTGATTCAAATCTTCACGCTTCACATAAATCTGCGCACCGCCCAACTCGCGAGACAAATTCTCCAAATAAGTGACAGGCGTGGGACGACCGGAATAAGACTGCAACAGCGCCACATAATCCTGCCAAAAAGATGGGTCAGATTTGCACTCGCGAAAGCAACCTAACAACTCCTCAATAGTTGCATGCAAGATTTCAGGAAGAAAAACCCCACCGTATTCCCCATAATAACCCTCTCGGCCATCGGAGAAATCAAAAATATCCATGAAAAACCCCAGTCATGCACAGCGGTTGAACAGCAACCCATCAGCGCACAGTTGAAAATTAAAGCGCCCCATTTTATCCAGTTCATTTCAGCGACACAACAGACGGCCGACTTTTAGATAATACTTAAGTATAAAACACAACCTGAGACCCAATTTATGACCATTTTATTCACAGTGGTCGATTTCTATCTGAACCCCCTATATACAGTGCTTTTGTGGATTTTATCCACATATTTTTCAACAGCTTACCAACCAGATATTGAAGGTTTTTTTCAAAAAAACACAACATATAGTGTAATAATGCTTGCAAGACACAAAATGTTGGATAAACTCTAACAGATAAATAGCAACGCTATTATTTTGAATGATCAGGGAACCAAGCATCAAATCCCACTGGGGTTAAGGCCGCAACAGGGCAGTTTGAAACAAATCGACGTTTACACAAGACAAATGATAAACAAAAAGGGCCAGCAATGAGCGCAACCAAACTAAAATCAGTCAAAGCTATAGATAGTTCTCTCGCTATCGAAATGCAAGAGGCATCTCTAGATATCTGGGATAAAAAATACCGATTAAAAGACAAACAAGAAAAACCCGTAGACCAAGATATTGAAGCTACCTATACAAGGGTTGCTACAGCACTGGCTGAAGTAGAGAACAAAGACAAGCGCAAAAAGTGGCAAGAAAAATTTGTCTGGGCACTGCAAAATGGTGCTATTCCCGCAGGACGCATAGTCTCCAATGCCGGCGCTCAGGCCTACAAACCGGCAACATCTACCATTAACTGTACAGTTTCCGGCATAGTTCCAGATTCAATGTCAGGTATCCTAGAACGCAACCTAGAAGCTGGACTAACCCTCAAAGCTGGCTGCGGCATAGGCTATGAATTCTCTACACTACGCCCCAAAGGCGCCTATGTATCCGGTGCTGGCGCCTACACATCTGGCCCCCTATCCTTTATGGATATCTACGACAAAATGTGTTTTACCGTATCCTCTGCCGGCGGTCGCAGAGGTGCCCAAATGGCGACTTTCGACGTCAGTCATCCAGACGTATTCGATTTCGTGCGCGCCAAACGCGAAGATGGACGCCTGCGACAATTCAACCTATCGCTGCTGATTACCGAAGAATTTATCGAGGCGGTACGCAATGATGGCGATTGGAGCCTCACCTTCCCTATCAGTGCCAAAGAAGCTGATGGCGATATAGATTTGACCGGTGAAGATATGGTCTGGAAGCCATTTCCTACCACCGATGGCTACATCACCAACGATCAGGGTCTAGTTGCCTGCAAAATATACGAAACCATTCGTGCTCAAAAACTGTGGAATGCCATTATGTCATCCACCTACGACTACGCAGAGCCCGGCTTTATCCTCATCGATCAGGTCAACAAAAACAACAACAACTGGTACTGCGAAGATATTCGCGCCACCAACCCCTGTGGTGAACAGCCACTGCCACCCTATGGTAGCTGCCTACTGGGATCGGTTAACTTGACCAAATTCGTGCGCAATCCCTTCACCTCAGAAGCATCCTTCGACTGGGAACAATACGCCGAAGTAGTCAAAGTCTTTACCCGTATGTTGGACAATGTAGTAGAAATCAATGGCCTTCCACTAGAGGGACAAAGAGACGAAATCCAACACAAACGTCGCCACGGTATGGGCTTCTTAGGTTTGGGCTCAACAATCACCATGCTATGCATGAAATACGGCGATCAAAACTCCGTCGAATTTACCGAGAAAGTCGCTCAAGAAATGGCTGTAGCTGGGCTTGAATCAGGTCTTGATTTAGCCCGAGAAAAAGGTGCTGCACCGATTATGGACGATGACTTTGAAGTCACCGCAGCCATGATCTTCAAACAGCCCGAACTGGCAAAAGACGGCATAAAAGTTGGCGATATGCTCAAAGGCAAAGTACTGATGGGCAAATACAGCCGCTATATGCAAAATATTGCACAGGTTGCGCCAGAATTGACTGACGCCCTAATCGAAGAGGGTTGCAGATTTAGCCATCACAGCTCCATTGCACCCACAGGCACAATCTCACTATCCCTAGCTAACAACGTTAGCAATGGTATTGAGCCAAGCTTTGCCCACCACTACTCACGCAACGTGATACGCGAAGGCAAAAAAACCAAAGAGAAAATTGATGTATTCTCCTACGAACTACTGGCCTATCGCACACTAATCAACTCAAAGGCCATGCCATTTGGCACCTCAGAGGAAGAAATACTGCCTGACTACTTTGTCAGTTCCGAGACCATTCCACCCAAAGCTCATGTGGATATACAGGCAGCCGCGCAAAAATGGGTAGATTCATCCATATCAAAAACCATCAACGTGCCCACAGATTGCGAGTACGATGATTTTAAAGATATTTATCTGTATGCCGCCGAAAAAGGTCTTAAAGGATGTACCACATTTAGATTCAACCCAGAGGCCTTCCAAGGCGTTTTGGTTAAAGAGAGCGATCTAGAAAATACTACCTACAGCTTCACCTTAGAAGATGGCTCAACAGTAGAATACAAAGGCAACGAAGAAATCGAATACGATGGTGAAACCCATACCGCAGCCAACCTATTTGACGCATTAAAAGAAGGTTACTACGGCAAATTCTAAGCGCCTAGTATCATCGCCAAGGAACAATGAGAGAAAGAAAATGACTAAAAAGATCAATCAAAAAATAGTGGGCTACAAAGTAGTCACTGAAGATCAAACCCCTGAAACCAAAGATGCTCAGGCGTTAGAAAACAATATTATTCAGATGCATGAAAAGGTATCGCGCCCCGAATCTCTAGCTGGTAGCACCTACAAAATAAAGACGCCACTATCAGATCATGCGCTCTACCTAACCATCAACGATATAGTACTCAACGAAGGGACTGATCACGAATTGCGACGACCCTTTGAAGTATTTATCAACTCCAAAAATATGGATCACTTCCAGTGGATTGTCGCCCTCACCAGAGTTGTTTCAGCAGTATTCCGCAAAGGTGGAGACTGCACCTTCCTAGTAGAAGAACTAAAAGCCGTATTTGATCCTCAGGGCGGCTACTTCAAGCCGGGGGGTAAATTTATGCCCTCACTGGTTGCTGAAATCGGTTGGGCTATCGAAGATCACCTACAAAAAATTGGCATGCTCAAAAAGCCCGAAATTCCCGAGCACCAGCAAAAAATCATGGATCAAAAACGCGCCGAATTTGAAGGCACTGCCAGCACCGAGGAAGCGCCCGAGCCCAGCGAATTCCCTGCCAATGCAGAACTGTGCAAAAAATGCAGCGTTAAAGCCGCTATCCTGATGGATGGCTGTATGACCTGCCTAAACTGCGGCGAATCTAAGTGCGGTTAGAATCGCACTAGTAAAAGCAAAAAAAGCGGCTAAAAAGCCGCTTTTTTTACATCTACAGAAAACCAGAATTATTATTCCACTGCCGTCAACCTACCGGTTTTAACATCAAAAACAAACCCATGCACCTTAATATGGCTGGCCACCAGAGGGTGATTCTTAATAAGCTCCACATCCTCTCTAACCGATGCTTGCAAATCGGCAAATGTATGCCAACAAATCGTCTTGCCCAAATCAGATCCCGGCTTAGTATTTTCGCTGTGATCTCGCTCGGGGTTACTCCACTGCTGACCGTCAAATTCAGCAGTCTCCAAATCATCAGCCAATAACTCGCCCACCCGTTGATCAGACACCGAACTCATACCGCACTGGGTATGCTGAATAACCAACCACTCCAGAGTACCCAAAAACTTATGGGAAATAATCAGCGAGCGAATCGCATCATCCGTGGCTCTACCGCCAGCATTGCGGATAACATGGGCTTCACCCTCTTTTAGTCCCGCAAACTTGCAAGGATCCATTCGGCAATCCATACAGGTCAAAATTGCCAAACGCCGATTGGGAGCCGACCCCAAATCCGCCAGATCAAAAGCCTCTGCATAATCAGAATTAGCTTGCGTAACCGCCGACAAATTATCAGTATTTCTGCTCATACCCTACCCATTAAACAAGTAACTACAAACGTCGATTATAAACCCACTGTAGGTTGAGGCTCAACGACTTAAAACACTATTCTTCAGCAATAAAAACCAAACTAATGTCATCACTGGCACAGGTCATTATTCTGTTCTATGCTTAATCTGGTAGCCAGACTGTTTGCCGCTGGATACAGAGTCTTTTTGTAGGGAGTTTATGGAGTATATATCCCAGTTTTTAGGACGGGTTGATCTAGGTGAAAACCTAATATATCGAGGGCACTCAGATCAACGCTGGGTGCTCCGGCCATCTGTGGGGCGTCATTATGAAGGTCCTTGGTTCAATGTTATCGAATGTGAAATGCAAGTGCTCGGCGATGGTAACGGCACTGGAGAAAATGGCGAATCATCAGGTTATGGATTAACTTGAAACCGCTATGATATTCCCTCTGTGAACTCCTCTCCTCCATGCTGTATTGTGGAGGGTGGAGTTCTTTTTTTTCACTGAAGAAATAGCTTTGAAATTTTAAAGATATATAAATTTACTGCAGTTGGGCTGCCGCATAAATCCAACAATTGCGACCAGATTTAAGCGTCGCTCTTATTCTTTGATAATCCTCTACTTCGTAGTCATCAGCCTGACACAATTCTTCTGACGTCAGTTCAAAAACTGTACCCATCACTTGATCTTTAGCGTCTCCAGTGTATTGCAGTATGGGGTGAAATTCCTCACCGCTCTCTCTTAAAACCCGCTTATCAGTAATCTTAATTTTACCAATTTTATAGTTAACTAAGGTATCTGATACGCCTGTTAATCGTCGTCCAAAGTTGGCGAGCTGGACATTCTCTTGCTGTAGGGTGCCATAGGAAAAAAGTAGTTCCATGGTTAATTGACTCCATCTAATAGATAGCAGTTGTCCAGAATTAGTTTAATTATTTTGTTACTAGGCTAACTCTCTGAACTAGTTTCCTGAACCAATATAAAAGGTGGTATAACCACAGCCCAGAGTATGCTGTTATTGTCGTACCAGACTTGTGCTTGGCTGTCGCCAACTTCGCACAGGGCACGGCTATCAAGCCATAGTTTAATCTGTGCCGTATTATCGCGATGCATAGCCGTAGCCACTTCAATCAGATCAAAACCCTGTTTGACTAGCAACAGATTACCAGAGGCATAGTGTTTTTGTAGTTGGTGCCATTCTATTTTGGCGGTTTCGCCATTGAGACGCTTGATTAATTCGGCATCGGTTTCAGCGGGGGGCATATTGCGATTAACCACGCCAATGACAGAAATTTTTCAGTAACTGCAACCCAGCATCGGCACTTTTTTCTGGGTGAAATTGCACTGCGCAGAGGTTATTACTGCACAATGCTGCTGCAAATTCTAGTCCATAGTCACAGGTGGCCAATAGATTGGGATTATCTTGCGCCTCTACATAGTAACTGTGTACGAAGTAGAAACGGCTATCCTGATCTATTTGATGCCATAGCGGGTGGTCTATAGTCTGGTTAACATTGTTCCAGCCCATATGCGGGACTTTAAGTCTTTTTCCCGATTGATCCAGTAGGTTATCACCAAAATATCTGACCTGACCGGGCAGTAGGTTAAGGCAATCAATGCCACCATTTTCTTCACTACTGGCCATCAGTGCCTGCATCCCTACACAAATAGCTAAAACAGGTTTGCTGTGCATGGCCTTTTTAACCACCTCACCTATATTCAGCCTTTGTATTTCGTGCATACAATCACGAATGGCACCAACCCCTGGAAAGACCACACGATCGGCCTCTTCCACCACGGCAGGGTCAGAGGTAACCGTTACCAAAGCACCGGAGGATACATATTCCAGCGCTTTGGCAACAGAATGTAGGTTGCCCATTCCATAATCGATAACGGCAATATGACTGCGAAAATCACTCATACTTAAACTATTTGCAATGGTTACAGGGTGCCTTTGGTAGAAGGCATTACACCGGCCATACGCGCATCCATGGAAACCGCCATACGCAGGGCGCGCCCAAATGCCTTAAATATGGTTTCCACCTGGTGGTGGGCATTGGCGCCACGCAGATTATCAATATGCAATGTGACTAGAGCGTGATTGACGAAGCCCTGAAAGAACTCTGAGGTTAGGTCCACATCAAATGAGCCCACATGACTGCGCACAAAATCCGCTTTCATTATCAACCCTGGACGTCCAGAGAAATCCATAACCACCCTCGACAATGCTTCATCTAGGGGCACGTAGGCGTGACCGTAGCGAGTGAGACCTTTTTTGTCTCCAATCGCCTCAGCCATAGCCATACCCAGTGTAATGCCTATATCTTCGACTGTGTGATGATCGTCAATCTCAATATCTCCAACGGCCTTAATATCCAAATCTACTAGACCGTGACGAGCAATTTGGTCGAGCATATGGTTTAAAAAAGGTACAGGAGTATCTAGGTTGGCTTTTCCTGTGCCATCTAGGTTTACACTTACGGTAATTTGTGATTCCAGCGTATTGCGAGTCACAGTTGCAGTGCGCTCGGTCATAGGGTTCTCCGACATCAGAACATTAAGGGCGCTATTATAAGCGCAAATCTATTTGCTTTTACAGTTTATAACCATCTACAATTCTCAACCCCGATGGCAAGCACAGTCTTGGATATGAAATTTTCCAAATTTTCAGTAGCTCTGTTACTAAGCTTAGTGCTTGGGTTCAGTACGAGCTTGACATTTGCCCATAGCCATGATGGCCACGATGAAAGCCATTGTAGCTTTTCTGTTGCCCAAAATACTGTAACAGCATCGGCGCCTAACTGTCCTCAGTTAATAATATCGACAAATGTTGTCTATAGCCTTACGGCAGGTAGTCAGGATACCACTGCTTCTCAATGTACTGGATTTTCAGCCAGAGCCCCCCCTTCTAGCCTCTAAAACTTCAACTTATTACTAAATTTTATGCGCACTGTTAATTCAGTGAGCCTTTTTATTTATTTTAGAGACGCTAGTTATGAAAAATTTAATTTATATTGGGCTATCTGCTATAGCCTTTTCTGCTATTGCCAACATCAGCATGGCGGACGAACTTGAGGAAGTGATTGTTACTTCTTCGCTGATTGATGCTTCGGCAAGTGAAATTTCAAATCCACTACATGTTGTTAATGGAGAATCCATTAGCAAGGATGCAACTCAAAGTATCGGAAGCATCATAGATGGACTGGTAGGTGTATCATCCAGTGATTTTGGCGCTGCCGTTGGACAACCTGTTATTAGAGGGCTGAGCGGAAGTCGCGTGAAACTTCTTAATAATGGCAAAGTAGTTAGAGATATATCTTCACTGGGCCCAGATCATTCCAATGAGATCGACTTGGGGCACTTGCAACAGATTGAAATTATTCGTGGACCCTCATCGTTACTTTACGCAAATGGTGCTGTCGGCGGTATTATCAATGTAGTTGATAACACCATTGCTAAGCAGGATATAGAGTCTACAAAATTTAATGTAGGCGCTGGCTATGAAAATGGCAATTCTGGTAATACTGGCAATGCCAGCTTTGCCGGAAATATTGGCGGTATAAACCTAACGTCAAGTTTTCAATCTTCCAATTTGGATGCCTATAACATTCCAGAAGATGCGCTTCACG
>Ga0207964_1000234_pt1 | contig 17453 bp, 15 predicted proteins | sample Knorr_S23_td_250_FD_185608 | JGI IMG/M metagenome (GOLD analysis project Ga0207964, IMG submission 185608) | Marine microbial communities from Southern Atlantic Ocean transect - Knorr_S23_td_250_ad_251m_LV_A (SPAdes) (version 2) | ecosystem: Environmental > Aquatic > Marine > Oceanic | place...
TGCTTTTCATCAAGCATCTTATTAGTCACTGCCTCATGAAAAGCACCTTCATTTCGATAAGACCAGAAATAATTTTTCAAAGCTTTCAGCTCGACACAATACTTATCAGCAATATACTCTATATGTATATCTGCAAAGTCAGGCTGACCTGTCAGTGGACAAAGACAGGTAAATTCAGATGTATCAATTCTTATTACAAAGTCTCTTTCTTCATTTGGATTATCGAAGACTTCTAAAATTTTACTTGGAGAGCTAGACATAGTTTTTCAAAGTTTTTTTATAAAGGGGATATTTTAGCAATAAAAGAAGCTAATTTCCCTTGTCTAAGCTGATAAAAAATTATCATAAATAGAATAAGCAGAATATGTATTGACCAAAGACCCAAAATAGGATTTAATTGGTCGCTCTCAATCAAGTTTTTTGCAACCAATAAACCATTGTTATAGAGCATAAATATAACTAAACCAAAAAGCAGATTTATCCCTTTACCAGTTCTTGGTGAAGTTTTTCCTAATAACACCCCAAAAATTGAAAGAATGAGTATTGAAATAGGCTGCGATAAGCGCCATTGCATCTCTGCATTCGCAAGATCACCGCCCTCCAATAATAAGTCAATTGATGTCTTTTCTTCAATTTCTGAAAAATTTGAAAGTGACTTTTGAACCTCTCCTGACACTATCTCCAAATCATATCTATCAAAATCCAAAATGTTTACATTTTCATCTCCTGGCAGACCCTCATAGCGCACACCATCCTTAAGTCTCAAATAGATACTTTCATTTTTAGAATCGGTGTATTTAGTGGCTTCAGATGCCAATACAACAATGGGGGTAGCTTCATTTGATACATAGATAAAAATCTCCTCCATGTTTTGTTCACCAGCATTGTCAACTAATGATGATTCTGAAGCATAAAAGACTATTTCACCATTTTTAAAACTCTCAAACTTTCCTTCGGTTATAAAAGAGAACTCTGAGGCATTCACTGTTTCGTCCTCAGCTAAACTTTTTTGCTGTTTTGCCCATGGAACTGCGTAAATTGTAAGAACAAAAACCAATACAAATAAAAATGTAACTACTGGCTGTATTAGATGAATAAAGTTTTTATCCCCCATACCAAATGAATTCATGACAACAGCCTCTGAACTTTTATAAAGCTGCGAAATAGATATTATTATTGATAAAAAAAATGCAAGTGACAATATGATAGGCAAATCCCGAAGCATATTAAAGCCGATAATTGGCATCAATTCTTGAATAGGTATGCCATGCTCAACACTCTCTTGCACTGTCAATACAAATTGATTTCCAAATAAAATCAGCCCAATGATAAAAAAAATAGATATAAAAAATACTACTAAATTCTTTAGTAGATATCTAGAAATAATTGTATTCGGAAAATTGAAAATTTTTAGTGACATTAAGCTGATTATAAAATAATATAGCTTAAAAGCGAACCTTTACTTTTTTTGTTTCATTGAGTCAAAGAATTCATCATTGGTCTTAGTAAATCTAAGTCTCTCGATTAAGAATTCAGCAGCCTCGACAGTATCCATTGGGTGAAGAATTTTTCTCAAAATCCACATTTTTTGGAGCTCTTGTTCATCAGTTATTAACTCTTCACGCCTTGTTCCAGATGCATTAATATTGATAGCAGGGAATATGCGTTTTTCTGAAAGCCTCCTTTCAAGATGAAGCTCCATATTGCCAGTACCCTTAAACTCTTGATAAATAACCTCGTCCATCTTAGATCCAGTTTCAATTAGAGCTGTTGCGATAATTGTAATGCTACCACCATTCTCAATGTTACGTGCTGCGCCAAAGAAGCGCTTTGGTCTCTGAAGAGCATTTGCATCAACACCACCAGTTAAAACTTTTCCTGAAGAAGGAGCAACAGTATTGTATGCTCTTGCTAAACGTGTAATCGAGTCAAGCAAAATAATTACGTCTTTACCCTGCTCAGCTCTTCTTTTAGCTTTTTCTATCACTATTTCTGCAACCTGAACATGCCTCTTAGCTGGTTCATCAAAGGTCGATGAAATAACTTCACCACGAACAGTTCTCTCCATCTCGGTAACCTCTTCAGGTCTTTCATCAATTAAGAGAACAATCAACTCACATTCAGGGTGGTTCACAGCAATAGATGATGCAATATTTTGCATAATCATTGTTTTTCCAGCTTTTGGAGGCGCTACAAGAAGACCCCTTTGGCCTTTACCAAATGGCGCCACTAGATCGATTACTCTAGCTGTAATGTCTTCGGTACCTCCATTTCCAAGCTCAAGACCTAGTCTTTGGTTTGGATGAAGAGGAGTTAATGAAGAAAAAGGAATACGATTTCTTATATTTTCTGGTGAATCGCCATTGACCTCTGAAACCTTTATTAATGCAAAATATTTTTCACCTTTTTTAGGTGCTCTAATTTTTCCAGTGACAACGTCTCCAGTTGATAAATTGAAACGCCTGATTTGGTTTGGAGAAACATAAATATCATCCGGACCAGAAACGTAAGAGTCGTTTGAAGACCTCAAGAAGCCATATCCTTCTTGTAATATATCTAAAACCCCATCACCAAGAACTTCCTCATCGTTCTCGGCTTTATGCTTAAGGATTGCAAAAATGAGAGTTTGCTTTTTTGCTCTTGAGATATTTTCAATTCCAAGGGACTGAGCGAGGTCAAGAAGCTCTGCAGGCGTTTTAATTTTTAATTCTGATAGTTTCATAAAGTTTTATTATGGTTTTGTGAGATTTGGCTTTAAGCCTGAATAATTGAAGCAAACAATTGATATATGTTTGTTTATAAGATGGTTTTTTTAGTTTTGATTTATAGTTAATTATTTACAGTTAAATATTAGAATCTAAGAATGCGTTTAGATTTGCCTTTGATAGAGCACCAACTTTAGTTGCTTGAACTGCCCCATCTTTAAACAAAAGCATAGTTGGTATTCCTCTAATGCCGTATTTTGGTGGTAACTGAACATTTTCATCAACGTTGACTTTTGCTATAGTGATTTTACCCTCATACTCATCAGCAATTTCATCAAGAATAGGGGCTAGGGCCTTACAAGGACCGCACCATTCAGCCCAAAAATCTACTAAAACTGGTTGTGAGGAATTTACAACGTCAGCCTCAAAAGAGGCGTCACTGACTACTTTAATTTTGTCGTTCATGTACTAAATAATGGAATGTTTAAACAGAGTCGAAACAACTCTGAATGTAATTATAACACTTCTTTTCAATATTTCTGTTTTTTTGTAAAGATATTTCATAATTATGACAATTGCCTTTATGCAATAAAAGCAAGTAATAGAGGTATGGTTATAAATGATAAAGCAACTTGAGTACTCAGAATGGCCCTCATGAGCTGATAATCTGCGCCAAACTGTTGAGCCAATGTATAAGACATGACAGCAGTTGGCACTGATGCAAAAATAACCGCAACAACTATCTCGGTTTGGCTCAAACTAAAATAACTAGCCACAAAAAATACGACAATAGGAAGAATGATTAATTTAAGGGTATTTGCTATTAAGATAGGGGTTATTTTTAATGTTAAGTCTCTGACCTTGATCTTGGCACCAATAGTTAAAAGCATTATTGGAAGTGCGGCTGAACCTAAAAGTTCAGTCGTATTAATAAGAACACTCATTTTTTCTAAAGGAAAAAATGAAACCAATAACCCTGCAATCATTGCCAAAATGAATGGATTTTTTGAGATTTCAATAAATATGTTTGATAAGGCTTTTTTTGAGTCTTTTTGATGAACATTTTTCAGACTCATTACCATTGTTGTTATGATAATAATATTAATAGTAGGAACATAAATAAACATAAATAGTGAGGCAATTTTTAAACCCTCCGCGCCGTAGAAACTTCCAGCTATAGCAAGAGCAATAAAAGCATTCTGCCTCATAGAGCCTTGCAAAATTGAGGTCCAAACTTCAGGAGAGTAACCCAACAACTTTCCAAGAATAATTGAAGAGCTGAACATAACAACAAAACCAGCAAATACAATTGCAGCATAAATGTATAGCATTTCAGAAGAAAGATTGACCTGAGAGATGAAATGGAATAATAGGGCAGGAATTAAAACCCAGTAACACAACTTATCATTAACCTCCCAAAAAGAGAGATCAGGCACCCCAATCCTTCTAAGAATATTTCCTAATATTATGAGAAGAAATACTGGTGAGACTAATAAAAATATTTGGAAAAAATTTGCAAGCACTGGATTTATTCAAATTAAGTCAATTGTTTTGACTATTTATCCAACCTATAGCCATTTTTAATCGGGATAAAGTTCGCTCCCTTCCAACAAATTGTGCACTTTTATCTATACTCCCGGACTTTCCATCTCCGCTAAGTGCTAGCCTGAAAGGCTGACCAACCTTACCAAAACCAATACTCCTGTCTTCACAGATTGATTCGATGATGGAATGAATACCTTTAGAATTCCAATCCTTGATTTCGCTGAGTTGATTTAATAAATCTTCCAAAACTTCTTTTGAGTTTGATTTGAAAGTTTTATGGGCTTGAGCTTCATCAAAATCTTCAAAGTCTTTGTAAAACATAACGCAGCTTTGAGCCAAATCAACTAAGGATTTTGACCTTTCTCTGAGAAATTCAACGAGTTCATTAATTTTAGGTCCATCATCTAAATTAATGTTTAGTTGTTCAAGGCGCCAACTCAAGTGTTGAACAAGATTGCTTAAGGAAGTTGTTTTAATGTAGCTTTGATTCATCCAGTCCAACTTTTCTTGGTTAAAGCTTGCAGGAGAATTGTTAATATTTTCGAGCTCAAAAAGCTTAATCATCTCATCAATTGAGAATATTTCCTGGTCTCCATTTGACCAACCGAGCCTGACAAGATAATTTAATAGAGCATCAGGCAAAAAACCTGCGTCCCTATAAGAAAGAAGATTCAGGGCGCCATGTCTTTTTGATAACCGTGAGCCATCTGAACCCAGAATCATTGGAACATGAGCAAATTTAGGAACATCCCAACCTAAAGCCTCATAAAGATTGATTTGTTTTGGAGTATTATTTATGTGATCATCACCCCTGATAACACATTCAATTTTCATGTCGTGGTCATCAACCACGACAGTTAGGTTGTATGTTGGCGTTCCATCAGACCTTGAAATAATCAAATCATCTAGCTCTGAATTAGAAATACTCACTTCCCCTTTGACGTAATCTTTAAAACTAACGCTACCTTTATCTGGATTAAGAAACCGAATGACACCACTTTTTAAGGATTTTTCTCGACAACAACCGTCATATTTCGGTTTTTCTTTTTTTGCAATTTGACTCTCTCTCATTGACTCTAAGCGCTCTTTTGAGCAGTCGCAATAGTAGGCCTGTCCATTTGATATTAATTCTTGAATGACTTCATTGTATCTTTCAAATCGATCACTTTGGTAGATAGGACCTTCGTCATAATCAAGGCCTAGCCAATCCAAACCTTCCAGAATCGCATCGACTGATGCCTGAGTTGAGCGCTCCTTATCAGTATCTTCTATTCTAAGAACAAAGTTACTGTTATTTTTTTTTGCCCATAGCCAAGCAAAAAGAGCTGTTCTAGCGCCACCAATATGCAAAAAGCCTGTAGGAGAAGGAGCAAATCTTGATTTCATCTATTACTCTTTTAAATAAAAATAATTGAAAATTTGTTTTGAAAGCTTGATTTAAATATTAGTTATTTAAAGTTCAATTAAATCATTGCTAATTTTACACTGTTATAATATTCATCCAACACCCAAATATGCATGCAAATTAATGGAATTCACCCAGCAAAACGCGAATACAAATACCATTATTTCGATAGATGAGTCATCAATTTCACTATCACATGTCAAATTAAAAAAGCCCTGTTTTGTCTCCGCCACTTCGTCCAAAGAAATTCCTACTGTAGACATCAATGAAATTGGAAAAGAATTTTTATTTCCTCTAATAACCAAGGATTCAGTCGACTTATTGATTATAGGAACAGGCGACTCTCCCAAATTTCTCTCACCAAAACAGCAAATTGAGCTCTCTAATATAGGTCTTGGATTGGAATGTATGAATAATACCTCTGCATGCTCAAGTTTCAATCTTCTTCTAGGAGATTTAAGGAAAGTCGGACTGTTATTGTTATGATTTCATTTTTATTAAAAAAGCTCATTCTTTTTTATAAATTTTTCAAAATCGACACACCACTTTTTATTCTTCTTATTCTGCTTTCGTCATTTGGCCTGTTAATTTTATATAGTAGTTCGGGCGGCTCACTTAACCTTGTTTACAGGCAAATGATTCATCTTGGCTTAGCAACTTCAGTGATGCTTGTGATAGCTCAAATACCGCCAATCATTATGTTAAGAGTATCACCTATACTGATGATTCTGGGGGTCTTTCAATTAATCCTAGTTCTTTTTTTTGGTAGCTCTGGTGGTGGCGCTCAAAGATGGCTTGATTTGGGATTTGTAAGATTTCAGCCATCAGAATTAATGAAAATTATAGTGCCCATGACAATTGCTGCAATTCTCAGTGAAAAAACACTTCCCCCTAGAGCATTTCCAGTCATTATTTCACTGATTACGATTGGCACTGTTGTGCTTCTGATAGCAAGGCAACCTGACCTTGGAACATCTTTACTTATAGGAGCCTCAGGAGTCTATGTTTTATTCTTTTCAGGATTTAGGGTTATGCTTGTTAAAAATATATGGCTAAATCTTCTGGTCTTAACAAGTATTTTGACTGGTTCACTCTATTTTGCTTGGAGCTATTTGTTAATTGCCTACCAAAAAAGGCGGATCTTAACGCTATTTAACCCTGAGTCTGACCCTCTTGGATCGGGCTATCATATTATTCAATCAAAAATTGCCATTGGCTCTGGTGGGCTTACAGGAAAAGGAATCGTAAGAGGGTCCCAGTCTCAACTCGATTTTGTCCCTGAGCAATCTACTGATTTCATTTTCTCAGTGCTGGCAGAAGAGCTCGGTTTCATTGGATTCTTATTACTCCTTCTGATTTATGCTCTGATCATTTATAGATGCATGAGTTTGTCACTTCGATGCGAGGATAACTTTTCCAGGCTTTTAGGAGCTAGCCTTACATTTGTGTTTTTTACCTACATTTTTGTTAATATAGGCATGGTCTCAGGTCTTTTGCCGGTGGTAGGAGTTCCTTTACCCTTAATAAGCTATGGAGGTTCATCGCTGATTACACTGATGGCTAGCTTTGGAATTATTATGTCGATTCACAAACATAAAAGTCCAAGATATTTACAGTAACTCGTTATAATCAATCTGTGATTAAAATTAACATAATTTAAAGTCTTCTCTTCAATACAAACTTTCTGGACAAATAATATTTCATGAAATCAAATATTCTTACTCTCTTAAAAACATTTTTTTTAGTACTTTTTTTCTCAAATGTAAATGCCGAAGAGCCGCGCTTCTATATTCCAGAGTCTCCTCCAATTGCTGCAAAATCTTATGTTCTTATGGACCATAACTCAGGCAAGGTTCTTGCCGCTGAAAATGAAAATGAGAGAAGAGCGCCAGCCAGTTTGACAAAAATAATGACATCTTATGTGGTCTTTAAGCGCCTCAAAGAGGAGTTTATTTCTCTTGATGATGAAGTAAAAATCAGCGAGAAAGCATGGAAAACTGGAGGTTCCAGAAGCTTTATCGAGGTTGGAAAAATGATTAACCTTGAAGACCTTTTGAAAGGAATGATCATTCAATCGGGTAATGATGCTTCTGTAGCATTAGCAGAGCATGTGGCTGGCTCAGAAGGAACATTCGTTCTCTTTATGAATGACTATGCTCAAGAAATTGGAATGACTAATACTCGCTTTGAAAACTCATCAGGTCTCCCACATAAAGATCAATACACAACAGCAAAAGACATGGCACTGCTCTCTTCTGCAATCATTAAGGATTTTCCAGTTTTTTATGAGTGGTACGGCCAAAAAGAATTCACCTACAATAACATTAAACAAATAAATCGCAACAAACTGCTATTTACCGATAGCACCGTTGATGGCTTAAAAACGGGATGGACTCAAAAAGCAGGTTACTGTCTTGCTACAAGTGCAAACCGTGTTGGAATGAGGTTGATTTCTATTGTCCTAGGCTCAGCAAGCCCTGCCATTAGGACTTCAGAAACAGAGAAGCTGCTTGATTACGGTTTCCGTTTCTTCGAAACCCAGTCAGTCAATGATATATCTCACCAAGTCCAAGTATTCAAATCAAAGAAAGGGAATATGAAAGTTGGAGTAGCAGATTCTAGCTTCTTGACCCTTCCAAGAAATCAATTTAAATACACAACTCAAACTATTGAGCTAGCAGGAGATTTGATTGCTCCAATTAATCAAGGTGATCGCGTGGGCACTCTTGCATTAAGCTTTAATGATGAAGATATTGCAACACTTCCGCTTATAGCTCTTGAAAATGCCGAGGAAGCAGGATTTGTATCTAAAATGATTGATACGGTCAAGCTGATGTTTAGATAATTTTGGTTTATTTAAACGGAAACTTTATAGAAAAAAATCAAGCATATGTATCTGTGATGGATCGAGGATTCCTTTTTGGGGATGGTGTCTATGAAGTCTTTCCAGCCTATAACAGAAAGATTATTGGCCTGGATTCTCACTTAAATCGTTTACAAGATGGTCTTGATGCAATCAGCATTAAGAATCCTCACAGCAAAGACGAATGGAAAAATTTAATCGACAAGATTATCTCATTTGACCCTATTAACCAAAACCAAGCGGTCTATTTACAAATTTCTAGGGGTAGTGATGAGAATAGAAAGCATACTTATGGTGAATTAAAACCAACAGTATATATTCAATCAAGCGTCATCCATCCTAGAGAAAAAAGCACGCTTCTAAATGGACGGCCTGCTATTACAAGGGAAGATATCAGATGGCTTAAAAGTAATACGAAGGCCACATCTCTTTTAGCGAATACCCTTTATGCTCAGGAAGCAAAAAATAATGAAGCGGAGGAAACTATTCTTTATCGAGATGGGATAGTGACTGAAGCCTCAAGTTCAAACGTATTTATCGCAAAAGATAACTGCATTTATACTCATCCAAAGGGTCCAAATATACTTCCAGGAATCACCAGAGAGAAAACCATTGAATGTGCAAAAGTCAACAACATTAGTGTTGAAGAGACTTCATTCACAAAGCAACAACTAATGGACGCTGATGAAGTATGGATTACCAGCTCCACTCGAGAGATTATCCCAATCACCTCTATTGATGACGTTCAAATTTCAAATGGATGCGCTGGGCCTATTTGGTCAATAATTTATGATCAATACCAATCCCTAAAATCATAAAAAATCTTATTGAATCATTTAATATTGAATAATTAGAATAATCATTTCAAGTAAAATCTTGGTTAGTGTCGAGGGTAAACCGACAATAAATAGTTATGAACCCCGCCAGGCCTGGAAGGGAGCAACGGTAATAATTTTTTTATGTGTTGGATTCTATTCTCGGCACTACCTTTATTCAATAATCTGATTACTGATGAGTGAACACTACGAAGTTTTAGCTAGAAAATATAGGCCTCATAATTTTAAAGAGCTAGTAGGTCAAACTCATACCATCAGAACCCTTGTTAATGCCTTAGATAACAATAATCTTCATCACGGATTTTTGTTCACTGGAACCAGAGGTGTTGGTAAGACGACAATTGCAAGAATTTTTGCTAAATCTGTTAACTGCGAAGAAGGGGTTAGCTCCAACCCATGCGGTAAATGTCCAACCTGTCTTGAGATTGATAAAGGCCAATCAGTTGACCTGATTGAGCTAGATGCAGCATCTAATACTGGTGTTGACCATATGAGAGAGATTCTCGAAAATGCACAGTACACTCCGACCAAGAATTTATACAAAATTTATCTGATTGATGAGGTTCACATGCTTTCAAAAAGTAGCTTTAATGCTCTTTTGAAAACCCTAGAAGAGCCCCCTGCTCATATCAAATTTTTGCTAGCCACTACTGATCCAAAAAAATTACCAATCACTGTTCTTTCGAGATGCCTTCAGTTCAACTTGAATAAGCTCACACACGAGGAAATTCTGAATCACCTTAAGTTTATCATGAATGAAGAAAAACTAAAGTTTGACGAGGGTGCTCTCTCTAAAATTGCAGAATTTGGTAATGGTTCAATGAGGGATGCACTGAGTCTTCTAGATCAGTCTATATCCTATGGGAATGGGAGCGTCAAAGAGGAAGATCTTAAGGAGATGCTTGGACTTGTCAAGCATGATGAAATCATTAATCTTGCAAAACTCATTAATGACAGAAATGCTGAAGAGATTTTGTCCTTTGTAAAGGGTTTAGCTCATAAGGGTGAAAACTTAGTTAATGCGCTGAGGGACTTGACATCGCTTTTTCATCAAATTTCTTTAGCTCAAATTATCCAAGACAAAAAACAGGTTTCCCCTGATATTGCCAACCTTGCCAGTGCCTTTGCTGCCCAAGATTTGCAGCTATACTACCAAATTGCAATCAACGGCCAGAAAGATATGAATTTATCTCCTAGCGAACAAATTGGTCTAGAGATGACGCTTCTCAGAATGATTGCCTTTCATTCAGATTATGATGGTGTTGAAAAAAAAAATCTAAAGCCGCCACTTAATAAAAACTCAAAAGTTTCAGACCCCCCTATTCCAAAGGGCCCTTCTAAGGCCTCATCAAATACAAAAGCACCTAAAAAAGATACCAATCGTCTCAAGATTAAATCTCAAAAGGAGTGGGAAGATATTATTAAGACTTTTGACTTCAATGGTGCTGCAAAAATGCTAGCAAAAAACACTGTATTTAAGTCGCTTGAAGATCAAACGCTGATCCTGACATTGAGCTCGGACTTTGTTAATCTTCACACCTCTAAAACAGAAGAATCGATAAGAAATGGACTGCATAAATTATATCCTTTAGTAGAGTTAATTTTTGAACCTGGAGAAACCAATGGCGACTCTCTGTCCCAAAAGGAGTCAGTTGAGAAAGAGCAAAAACGTAAAGAAACAGAGAGCCAATTTTTAAGCAATGAGGGCCTTAAAGAATTGCAAGAAGTGTTCAATTCTAAGGTCGATCTTAAATCTATCAAATCAATAAAGGAGTCGGATAATGTTTAAAGGTGGAATGGCAGGAATGATGCAAAAAGCAAAACAAATGCAGGAGGATATGGAGACTGTTCAAAAAGAGATAAAATCTCTCAGCTGTGAGGGTATAGCAGCTTCAGGCGCTTTAAAAGTTGAAATGAATGGTGACTTCCAAGTCACCGACATTGCTATAGATGAATCTCTTTTTTCTGACAAAGAAATGTTGGAAGATTTACTTATAATGGCTATCAATGACGCTTCTTCAAAAATAAATAAAATTTCCAAGGATAAGATGAAAAATGTGACAGGTGGACTTAACCTTCCATTCTAGTTAACTATTTCTAATTTATGATGATTGAAAAATTAAATAAAGCTTTTAGCAAACTTCCAGGAGTAGGCTCTAAAACTGCTCAAAGATTTATTTACCATCTTCTTGAGAGGGATAGACTGGGCGGTCTTGAACTTTCAAAAGCACTCAAGGAGGCAATGGAAAATGTCAAAAACTGTGAAAAATGCAGAACCTTGACTGAAAAAACTATTTGCGAAATTTGCTCCAATGACTCTCGTGACAACTCACAGCTCTGTGTCGTCGAAACCCCCTCTGATATTCATGTGATTGAACAAAGCGGGGTATACAAAGGAAAGTATTTTGTTTTAAGTGGATACCTTTCACCAATAGACGGTATTGGTGCTTCTGAACTCGGTCTTGATGAGCTCGAAGTCTTATTAACTAATCAAGAGGTTAATGAACTCATCCTGGCAACGAACGCTACAATCGAGGGTGAGGTTACCGCACACTACATCCATAATTTAGCAAAAAAATACCAAATTAAAACGACGAGAATTGCTCACGGTATTCCACTAGGAGGTGAGTTGGAGTATACCGATATTAATACAATTGCGCATGCGCTATCAGGGCGAAAAGATTACAACCAGTGACCTTTTAAAGGCTTATTCTAGTCAGCTTAGTTATTGTATAATGTGTCAGTTTTATCCGACACCTCGCCTACATGGAAAAAACATATAACCCAGAACTTATCGAACAAAAGTATCGTGATTTGTGGGAGAAAGGCGACCTCTTCTCATCAAAAGCTAATGCATCAAGTAAAGATGCTTTTAGTATTGTCCTCCCTCCACCCAATGTCACTGGAAGCCTACATATGGGTCACGCCTTTCAGCACACGATTATGGACGTCTATACTCGATACAACAGAAGCAAGGGCAATCAAACGCTTTGGCAGCCTGGGACTGATCATGCAGGAATAGCAACTCAAATGGTTGTTGAAAGACAGCTTAGCATGGAAAACATCTCCAGACACGACCTAGGTAGAGAAAAATTCACTGAAAAAGTTTGGGATTGGAAGTCAAAGTCTGGAGGAACAATCACCTCTCAGATGAGGCGACTTGGTGCATCGGTAGACTGGGAAAGGGAACGCTTCACGATGGATGAATCTCTCTCACAAGCGGTTAGAAAAGTTTTTATTGAGCTATACAACGAAGGGCTCATTTACCGAGGAAAAAGACTTGTTAATTGGGATCCAGTCCTTCTAACAGCCGTGTCAGATCTAGAGGTCATTAGTAAAGAAGAAAATGGATTCTTATGGCATATCAGGTATCCAGTTGTTGACTCTGATGAAACGTTAGTGGTCGCCACTACAAGACCAGAAACAATGCTCGGCGACTCTGCTGTCGCTGTCCATCCGGATGATAAGCGCTATCAACATTTAGTTGGAAAATCAATTAACCTGCCTATCTCAAATAGAGAAATTCCAATTATTGCTGATGATTACGTTGATACGGAGTTTGGGACGGGCTGCGTCAAAATTACCCCGGCGCATGACTTTAATGACTACGAAATTGGTCAAAGACACAAACTAGAGATCATCAATGTGTTGACTGACGATGCCAAAATAAATCCAAATGCCCCGTCTAAATATCAAGGATTGGATCGGTTTGAAGCAAGAAAAATAATCGTTTCCGATTTAGAGAAGCAAAACTCAATTGAAAAAATTGATCCACACACACTCATGGTGCCTAGAGGTGACAGGACACATAGTATTATTGAGCCCTACATGACAGACCAGTGGTTTGTTAAAGTCAAGCCATTAGCTGAGCCTGCCATTGATGCCGTTAAAAATGGAAGTATCCGCTTTGTTCCTGAAAACTGGGAAAAAACTTACTTTAACTGGATGGAAAATATTGAAGACTGGTGTATTTCTCGTCAAATCTGGTGGGGCCATAGAATTCCAGCATGGTATGACAAGGACGGTAAATTTTATGTTGCAGATAGCCTTGATGATGCTCAAATTCAAGCAGGAAAAGGTGTTGAACTAACCCAAGATAATGATGTTCTAGATACATGGTTTTCTTCAGCCTTATGGCCTTTTTCAACGCTTGGGTGGCCCGAAGAGACTCCTGAATTATCAAGATTTTATCCAACCAGTGTTCTCGTAACTGGATTTGATATTATATTTTTCTGGGTAGCTAGAATGATCATGTTTGGCCTTAAATTTGCAGGCGATGTTCCTTTTAAAGATATTTATATTACTGGACTAATCAAAGATGGTAATGGTCAAAAAATGAGTAAATCTAAAGGCAATGTGCTTGACCCTATCGACCTGATTGATGGAATTAATCTTGAAGACCTCCTAGAAAAAAGAACTCAAGGCATGATGCAGCCGAAGCTGGCTGAAAAAATCAAGAATCAAACTAAAAAAGAGTTTCCTAATGGAATACCATCCTTTGGAACAGATGCAATTAGATTTACTTTTACTGCTCTAGCTTCATTTGGTCGAGACATCAAATTCGACTTAAAACGAGTCGAAGGTTACAGAAATTTTTGTAACAAGCTATGGAATGCTTCTCGCTTCGTATTAATGAATTTAGAGTCAAAAAAAATAAATAATAATGCAGCATTGTCAAGCCAAGATAAGTGGATTTTGTCTAGACTACAGCATGTCAAGATGGACGTCCAAAAACACCTCTTAGACTATCGATTAGATCTAATGAGTCAAACGTTATACGAATTTATCTGGCATGATTATTGTGACTGGTATCTTGAACTTTCTAAGCCTCTTCTTGAAAACAGTCAAACTAAAGAGGGTTGTGAGTCGACCTTGTTTAAAGTATTAAATGAAACACTGGTTCTACTTCATCCGATCATTCCTTTTATTACTGAAGAGATATTTGAACAATCTCAAAAAATACAAGCACAATCGAATGATAAATTGATATCTCAGCCATTTCCAGAGGTCCAGGATGAGCTCTTTGATAGCGATGCTGAAGCAGAAATAAATTGGCTTAAGGAATTTATTCTGGGTATTAGGAAAATTAGAGGTGAGATGAACATAGCTCCAGGAAAGCCGCTACCCTGCTTTATCAAAAATTTTAGCTCTCAAGACAAGTCTTACATCGATAGCAACAAATCAACTTTATCAACGATTGCCAAGTTGGATTCTATAGACTTGCTATCACCTAATGATGAGGAAGAGGAGTCTGCAATTGCTCTGGTTGGAGAAATGAAAATACTGATACCGTTGGCTGGACTGATTGACAAAGGAGCTGAACAAGATAGGCTTAATAAGGAGATTGAAAAACTACTTAAATTGAAATCTCAATTTTCAGCAAAACTAAGTAATGAAAAATTCATTAATGGTGCTCCTGAAGCCATTGTAAATAATGAAAAAGAAAAACTTGCCTCAACTGAAAGCGCTCTGAAGGATCTGGAGCAGCAACTAGAGAAAATTTCTAATTTATAGGACTGTAATTCATTGAAAAAACACATAAAACTTATATTCAACTCCATAGGCCAAGATACAATAGATGGGATTAAGAGATATTTATGAATAAACTAAAGATTCTTACTGTTGTATTAATTCTTCTAACTTTGAAAGTTAGTGCGGAGTCTTTTGTCTATATTACTGATCAGCTTGACCTCCCAATACGATCGGACAAAAATTTTGGCAACAATATAATTCGCCTTCTGCCTTCTGGAACAGAGTTATCTTTATTGCAAAGTACTGAAGATGGATGGGCTCAAATACAGTTTGATGACACGATTGGATGGATTAAATCATTTTATTTATCTCCTGACCCTTCTTCAAGAGAGAAATTAAAAAAATTAACTAGAACAAATAACGCTAACAAACTTTTAATCACCAAGTTAAGCTCTGAAAAAGAAGAGCTTGAAAAACAGTTATTATCAATCAAAAAAGAAAACACAGATTTAGTTGTCCAAAGCTCAAAATCGCAAGCTGAAAAAGAGCATATTGAGCAAATTTATCAAGATGCACTTAAATTAGAGCATGAAAATGAAAAACTCATTCAAGAAAAATTACAATTAAAAGCAGAGCTTCAGCTCGCTGAAAATAATACTCAAATTCAAAAAGATACCAGCTCAAGAAATTGGTTCATAGTTGGCGCAATAGTTCTTTTCTTTGGAATGATGATTGGATTTATTGTCCCTAGTCTGCTTAACAAAAGACGATTTTAGATTATAGGAGATTCATGAAAGAATTAAAAAAAGCACTAACCTTTGATGACATATTGTTAGTTCCTGCGCATTCAGAAGTTCTTCCAAAGGAAGTAAGTTTAACCTCTAAACTGACCAATAAAATCACTCTAAATACGCCAATTATTTCTGCAGCAATGGATACAGTAACCGAAGGCAAACTTGCGATTGCAATTGCTCAGGAAGGGGGTATGGGTGTAATACACAAAAATATGTCTATTGAGTCTCAAGCAATGGAGGTTCGTAAAGTCAAGCGATTTGAGTCTGGAATCATTAGAGATCCTATTACTATTGATCCCTCAGCAACGATTAAGGATGTCTTTGACCTTCAAACACAGCATGGAATATCAGCAATGCCAGTTGTCTCAAATGACACTCTAGTTGGACTAATAACCAGTCGAGATGTTCTCTTCGAAACTCGTCTTGATGAGGTTGTTGAAAATGTAATGACTCCTCAAAAATCACTGATCACAGTGAACGAAGGTGCTTCGATGAATACAGTTAGAAAGCTGCTTCGAAAGCATCGTATTGAACGTGTTCTGGTTACTGATAATCAATTCAAACTAGGTGGAATGATCACTGTCAGTGATATAAAGAAAACAAGTGACTTTCCCAAAGCAGCAAAAGACGATCAAGAGAGATTAATAGTAGCTGCTGCAGTTGGAGTTGGAAAAGGCTCTAGTGAAAGAATAAGGGCTCTGGTTGAAGCTGGAGTTGATGTAGTTGTCATTGATACGGCGCATGGTCACTCCCAAGGCGTAATTGATCGAGTAGTAAAGACCAAAAAAGATTTTCCAAATTTAGAAATTATTGCTGGAAATATTGCAACAGCTAAGGCTGCCATTGACTTAGCTAAAGCTGGAGCAGATTGTGTCAAGGTTGGGATTGGGCCTGGAAGCATTTGCACAACCCGAATCGTTGCTGGTGTTGGGGTTCCTCAAATTAGTGCAATTTCCGATATCGCTGAAGCTTTGAAAAAAACAAATGTCACGGTCATCGCAGATGGTGGTATACGTTACTCTGGTGATGCTGCTAAAGCTTTTGCAGCTGGAGCACATTGCGTCATGCTGGGTTCAATGCTAGCAGGAACTGAGGAGTCACCGGGTGAGGTCGAACTATATCAAGGAAGGTCATATAAGGCTTATCGTGGGATGGGTTCAATAGGAGCAATGGGCCAAGCTCACGGCTCGTCTGACCGTTATTTTCAGGCAGAACTTGCTGCTGAAAAATTAGTTCCAGAGGGGATAGAAGGCAGAGTTCCTTATAAAGGCTCTATTAGACCAATTATTCACCAAATGGTGGGTGGAATTAGATCATCTATGGGCTATACTGGATGTAAAAATCTTAATGCTATGAGAACCAAGGTTGAGTTTGTACAAGTTACCTCGGCTGGAATGACAGAATCTCATGTCCATGACGTTTCAATAACCAAAGAAGCGCCAAACTATCATCAGTAGAAAGGTTAATTAATATATTTGCTATTAATTAACTCTGGCAACACAATAATAACCCATAACATTTTTTTTTGTCATGTAGTCTTGCTTGCTGAGTTCAAGAAGCTCCCATACATTTTCAGACTCGAGCCTTTTGATGACCTCATCAAATCCGTAGGATTCGTAGACATCCTCATTAACGGTGAAACATACTAATCCTTGTGATTTAATGATTCTAGTTAGCTCTTTTAATCGACTTGGACCAACATGGCCATGAGTAAATACGCCAACACACAGTGCAGCATCATAACTATTACTCTCTAAAGGAAGAGACTCATTCAAATTACCAATAAATAGTGACCGGTAACCCCTATCTTTAGCTATATCAATCATCTCCTTA
>Ga0207964_1000235_pt1 | contig 17286 bp, 14 predicted proteins | sample Knorr_S23_td_250_FD_185608 | JGI IMG/M metagenome (GOLD analysis project Ga0207964, IMG submission 185608) | Marine microbial communities from Southern Atlantic Ocean transect - Knorr_S23_td_250_ad_251m_LV_A (SPAdes) (version 2) | ecosystem: Environmental > Aquatic > Marine > Oceanic | place...
GTTCCCATAAGGCGTGACCCGCGTTGGGAACGGGTAGGTCGCTTGAGGCAAGCGGTGACGCTTGTCCCAGATGAATGATTGTCCATGACAGAACCCGGCTTATCGGCCAACTCACCCTAAATGTTTGTACGCATGATCTTTGGTCCTTATACGGCGTTAAAATCGTACTCGTTCGGTCATTTATATTAAATAAATTCCCTCGCTGTGTGCGATTTTGTCTTGTGGGACTGTTGCATAATAGATTACGCAACAGTCGCCCTTGTCTAAGAACAAAATCTCTATCCGTGCAAAGCATTTAGGTCTCCGTAATAATGCACGCATGATCTTTGGTCCTTATATGGCGTTAAAATCGTACTCGTTCGGTCATTTATGTTGCCAGTCCCATGTTGCAAATCTAAGTTATCTTATGTGTTAAAAATAAGTTAATTTATTATTCCTTTTATATCTATGTATAATATTTTTTATTTCTAAATATTCTTAAAAACGCCATTATCTAGAAGTTACTTTAAGTTGCTGTCTTAGTGTTCTGTTTTCTATTTGGTAATTATTTGGATTCCTATAGCGTTACTCATATTTCCTCGGAACTAGCTGATTTTACTGACTTTTTCCTATTCGCTGGCTGTTGACTTTAATCCCTAGTAGCAATAATCTCTACCTGTGGGTAAAAGTGGCAAAAAGTGTGTTTTTTTGCCGTCAAAGTGGCGTGAAAGGGTTAAAAATGTTCAGAGGTAGTGATCCAATCAATATGGATGCGAAGGGTCGGATGGCAATTCCGACGCGCTACCGTGCGCTACTCGAAGAGATTTGCACCAATGAATTGGTGATTACCATTGATATGAAGTCACCCTGTTTAACGCTTTCACCTCTTCCGGAGTGGAAGAGGTTTGAGGAGAAGGTTGCCGCATTGCCAGCCATGGATGATCTGGGTGAGATGCTCAGTCGTTTTGTGGTGGGGCAGGCCAAAGACCTACAGGTAGATGGCAGTGGACGAATTTTAATTCCCACAGAATTAAGAGGCTATGCCGAACTAGATAAAAAATTAGTGTTGGTGGGTCGTACTCAGCGTTTGGAAATATGGTCAGAAGCGAATTGGAATGCCGAGCGAGAAAAATCTCAGGAAACCTACCGCGGTATGTTGCTCGACAAGGAGACTATGTCTGAAGCACTTAAAAATCTTTCATGGTAGATGGCAATGAAACTTTGGGATTGGATGTGACTGAGCATACAACGGTATTGCTGAAAGAGGCTATTGATGCATTGGTCGTTGATCCCGACGGATTTTATATCGATGGTACTTTTGGTCGCGGTGGGCACTCAGCTGAGTTGCTGTCTCGATTATCGCAGCAGGGCTCAGTAATTGCATTTGATAAGGATCCAGATGCCATAAGCGCAGGGCGCGAAAGATTTTCTGACGATAACAGGTTGAATTTGGTTCACGCTTCTTTTGCCGATCTCAGAGATGTGGTTGAGCAGGCTGGAAAGCATGGCTCAGTATCGGGCGTGTTGTTGGATCTAGGTGTTTCATCGCCGCAACTAGATCAAGCGCAGCGCGGCTTTAGTTTTTTGCGTGATGGTCCTTTGGATATGCGTATGGATACCAGTAAAGGGCAGTCAGCTGCACAGTGGATTGCCTCGGCAGATGAGCAGGAAATTGCTCAGGTAATAAAGGAATATGGGGAAGAGCGTTTTGCGCGACGTATGGCGGCTGCAATTGTTCGCGAGCGAGCCGATAAGCCTATCGAGCGCACGGTGCAATTGGCGAAGATATTGGCGGCGGCACATCCGGCATGGGAGCGCGGCAAACATCCTGCAACCAAGGCGTTTCAGGCGATAAGAATTTTTATTAACCGCGAACTGATGGATCTCGAGGCATTGCTCGAACAGGTTATAGATACTTTGGCGGTCGGTGGAAGATTAGTGGTTATTAGCTTCCATTCCCTCGAGGATCGGCGTGTTAAGCGCTTTATTCGCGATCAGGAACGGGGTATTAAGTTGCCAAAAAACTTGCCGATTCGTGATGTGGATCGCGGTGTTCGCCTCATTAAAGTGGGCAAGCCGATTAAACCTCAAGAGGTTGAGGTTAATTCCAATGTTAGGGCTCGCAGCGCGGTAATGCGTATAGCTGAGCGTGTAGCCTAATGTTGGTAAGGGTTGAGTTTATACGCTTGGCACTTTTGTGGTTGGCGGTAGTTTTTAGTGCAGTGGCTGTGGCTTATTACAGTCATCTGTGCAGGCAGACTTACGGTCAGCTGACGGCTATGGAGCGCGAGGCAAATCAATTGCAAGTGGGTTATGGCAGGTATTTGTTGGAGCAAAGCGCTTGGGGTTCATTGCAAAGGGTGGATTCTATGGCTAGAGATCGTTTGCAAATGGATACCCCGCAAGCTAGTGAAATAGTTATGGTAACGCAGTAGAAGATAATTATTTGAACACAAGAGTTAACAGCTCTTATTTTGAACAACCAAAGGTATAGATGTGGCCAAGCAACAGGCGCAAAATTTGATACCCAGATGGCGTTACTTTTTAGTGATGTCGGGGTTGTTCTCCCTGCCGATTCTGTTGGCTGGAAAAATAGCGCAGTTGCAAATAATGCCAGATGAGGAGTATGGCGTTGATTTCTTGCAGACTCAGGGTGATGCGCGTTCTATTCGCAGTGAGCCGATTCCCGCATACAGAGGATTGATTACTGATCGCAATGGCGAGCCTTTGGCGGTAAGTACGCCGGTAACTTCAATTGTTGCCAATCCAAAGCATCTACAGAATTTGGCCTCCGAAGATGATTTAAATCGTCTGTCAGAATCTTTGGGAATTAGCTTGGCTCAGCTTAAGGCAAAGCTCAATCGCTACCGCAATAAATCATTTATGTATCTGGCCAGACAATTGCCAGTCAATGAAGCTCAAAAGGTTTTGGATCTGGGGATAGTGGGTATCTCTGGTCGTCAGGAATACAAACGTTTTTATCCAGCTGGAGAGGTTACTGCACAGTTAGTTGGCTTTACGGATATCAATGATGATGGTCAGGAGGGCATGGAGCTTTCTTATAATCGATTGCTGACGGGCGAGGCTGGCTCTAAGAAGGTTATTAAGGATTTGACCGGACGTGTTATCAAGGATATTTCACTGATTAAGGCAGCTAGCCCCGGCGAATCTTTGCGATTAAGTATTGATCTCAGGGTGCAATACGCCGCCTATAGAGCGCTTAAAGCCTCGGTGCAAAGGCACAATGCCAAGTCGGGCTCTGTGGTGGTTGTAGATGTGCAGACTGGCGAAGTCTTAGCTATGGCAAATCAGCCATCCTTTAATCCTAATGATCGCTCGGTACTACGACCTGATTCGGTTCGCAACCGAGCTATGACCGATATGATGGAGCCCGGTTCTACGGTTAAGCCATTTACGTTGTTGGCGGCATTGGAGAGTGGGAAATTTTCTTCAGATACAGTTATTGATACCAATCCAGGTTATTTGAAAGTTGATTATAAGACGTTTGAAGATCCTAAGAATTATGGGTTGTTGGACTTGTCTGGAATCCTGTCTAAATCAAGTCAGGTGGGAACTTCAAAGTTGGCTTTGCAGTTAAATCCCAATGAAACCAGAGAGATGTTTGAGCGAGTTGGTTTTGGTGAAGGAGTGGGGAGCGGTTTCCCTGGAGAGACTAGCGGAAGTTTGCCCGGTCATAGAAGATGGGATCCGGTGACTCAAGCAACCTTCGCTTTTGGTTATGGATTGAGTGTTTCTTCTCTACAGTTGGCCAGAGCCTATGCGGTATTGGCAAATGATGGGGTTCGCAAAGATATCTCGCTATTGGCAACTGATGATGCGCCCGATGCTGTAAGGGTTATTGATGCTGAGTTTGCAAGGCAAATGAGATTGATGCTGCAACAGGCCACAGGCAGTGATAGCACCGGCAAGCGAGCCAATATAAATGGATACTCGGTGGGTGGCAAAACGGGCACACTCCATAAGCTAAAAGCTTCGGGTGGCTATGATGAGCATAGATATATGTCAGCCTTTGCCGGCTTTTCTCCTATAGAAAACCCTCGTCTGGTCACTGTGGTGGTGATTGATGAGCCCAGTTCAGGTGACTATTTTGGTGGGCTTGTAGCGGCGCCGGTGTTTTCTGAGGTCACTGGTAATGCACTGCGATTGATGCAGGTCACGCCAGATAAAATGACTGATAAAGATGATTTGGCAGATTTGCCGCGCTCTATTCTGCGAGGAAAGTCATGATGAGCCTTGCAAAAAAACAGGCGGTCTATTTAGCCGATTTGTTAATTGATCTAGTGGATACTGATCTGTGCTCAGAGATTAAAATTACCGGCTTATGCATAGATAGTCGAGAAGTGAAAAATGGCGATTGCTTCTTCGCTCTAAAAGGCAATTTGACCGATGGTGCCAATTATATAGAGCAAGCAGTAGATCTTGGTGCTGTGGCGGTATTGGTGGATGAGTCTAGCGATGTCGCTGTGGATGTTTCTACTGTAGGTGTGCCGGTGCTTTGGATTAAGCATCTATCCAGTAAAGTATCTAGAATTGCCGGTCGATTTTATGCTTATCCATCGCGACAGGCCAATTTGGTTGCCTTTACGGGCACTAATGGAAAAACTACTTGTTCGAGACTTTATGCTCAGTTGATGTGTGAAGTTGATACTTCGAACCAATCGGTAAAATCAGCTTTTATTGGCACCATAGGTTATGGATTGGTCGAGCCTCAATCTGCTCAGGTTGTGGATCATGGGTTTCGGGCTAAAAAAACAACCAGCACCGGTTTGACCACGCCCGATGCGGTTTCTGTACAGAGAATCCTAGCGGAATTAACCCATTTGGGTGCTGGGCATATTGCCATGGAGGCATCATCCCACAGTTTGGTTCAGCACCGTATAGCAGATTTACAGATAGATACTGCGGTTTTCACCAACTTAAGTCGAGATCATCTCGATTATCATCAAGATCTAGAAAGCTATGCTGCAGCTAAAGCCATGTTATTCGAAATGCCCAGTATCAGCACGGCGGTGATTAATATAGATGATGAAGTGGGGCGTGAAATAGCGGCGGATCTGGATGACAATATAAGTTTACTTACCTGCAGTATCGAGAATACTCAGGCATCGGTTTATTGCACTTCAATCTCTCTATCAGTTGAGGGTATAAATGCTACTGTTGTAACCCCTTGGGGGAGGGGCCAACTTTATTCACCGCTGGTCGGTGAATTTAATCTCAGTAATTTGTTGGCGATAATTACGGTTGCTTGTTCGCAAGGTGTATCGCTGGCAGGTTGTTTGCGGGTACTGCCACGATTATTTGCAGTGCCGGGGCGAATGGAGGTGGTTTCTATCGATCTCCAGCCCAAAGTGATTGTTGATTACGCGCATACGCCAGATGCGTTAGAGAAAGCACTATCTGCATTAAAACCTCATTGTTCGGGCCAGCTTTGGGTGATCTTTGGTTGTGGTGGTGATCGCGATATTGGCAAGCGTTCACAAATGGGTAAGATTGCAAGCAGTTATGCCGACAGAGTGGTTGTAACCAATGATAATCCACGCAATGAAATGCCTGAACAGATTGTCGAGCATATTCTTCAAGGTGTTGATGGCGAAGCGACCATAGAGTTAGATCGTGCTCGTGCCATTGCCAACAGCATAGCGCAAGCAAATGACAATGATCTTGTTTTAATTGCTGGTAAAGGGCATGAAGATTACCAAATAGTGGGCAATCAGCGACTACCTTTTAGTGATCGTGAACAGGCGATGCTCGCCTTAACTAAAAATCCAATGGTTGCCACAGCTAAGGAAGGTGCGGAATGATTTCCGATTTACGCCTCACCGATGCGGCAGTTGCTTTTGGTGGAACATTATTCAACCCAGATTGCACCTTTGACAGTGTTTCCATAGATAGTCGAACTATCTCTCGGGGAGATTTATTTGTAGCGCTTCAAGGGGAGCGTTTTGATGCTCATCGATTCTTATCAGATGTAGCTGATAAGGCATCGGGATTAGTGGTGTCTACTGTGGACAAAAGCCTCAATATTCCCCAATGGGTTGTGCAGGATACAACCGAAGCTCTAGGCCAGTTGGCGAGAATGCGCCGCGATCAGTTTGAGGGTTTGTTAATAGCAATTACTGGTAGTAGTGGCAAAACATCAGTTAAGGAAATGGTTAGTTCAATTCTTCGCCAGAGTAAATTGGTGCATGCCACGCTGGGCAATTTGAATAATCATATTGGTGTGCCGCTGACACTGCTCTCTATGCAATCCAACACGGAAGTTGCGGTGATTGAAATGGGAGCCAGTGGCGCTGGTGATATCAATTATCTATGTGAGGTTGCCAGACCGAATATAGCGGTTATTAATAATATTCAGCATGCACATATTGAGGGATTTGGATCTATAGAAGGTGTGGCATCTGCCAAGTCTGAGATATACGCAGGCCTTGTTCCCTCTGGCACTGCTGTTATTAATATGGATCTTCCCTGGTCCGAAGATTGGTTAAATTCACTGTCTTGCGAGCAGTCTATCCGTTTCTCTCTCAGCCAAACCAATGCCGATTTTTATGCCGATAATATTGAGACTCTCGACAATGGTTGTTGTCGTTTTGAGCTTTGTGCCGGTGGTGAGGCAATAGATTCAAGACAACTAGTTGAGTTGTCAGTTTGCGGATTGCATTCGGTTAAAAATGCACTGGCTGCTGCCGCCTGCGCATCGGCAGCAGGTATTGAAATGGAGCAGATTGCAGCGGGTTTGACCGCTGTCGAACCAGTAGCTGGCCGTTTAAAAGCTACTCAGCTAAATGCTGATATTAGGTTGATTGATGATACTTATAACGCCAATCCAGATTCTGTAAAAGCGGCTATTGATGTGCTCAGCACTGCAGGCGGATACAGAGTGTTGGTTTTGGGTGATATGGCTGAACTGGGCGATAAAGCTGTGGAGTTGCACCAACAGGTGGGCAGTTATGCACAGCAATGCGGTATTGATGCGATGTACAGCGTTGGGCTTTTAAGTTCGGTAGCAACAGATCAGTTTGGAGGTAGCCACTATGCGAGTAAGGATGCTCTGGTTGCCGATTTAGCTAAGGCTATTAAAGATCGTCAATCTGTGACTATTTTAGTCAAAGGATCTCGAAGCGCTGGAATGGAGAAGGTTGTGAAAATATTATCAGATGGGGAGATATGCTAATGCTACTTTGGCTCGCAGATTACTTAAGTCAATTCTACAGTCCGTTTTCCGTAGTCAATTACCTCACCTTGAGAGGTATTTTCGCAGTGCTTACCGCGTTGTTGATTAGCTTGGTAGCTGGTCCAGCAGTTATTCGCAAACTCAATCGCTTGCAGATGGGTCAGTCTATTCGATCTGATGGTCCCCAAACTCATTTGGTTAAAGCAGGGACGCCCACTATGGGCGGATCGTTGATATTGATCTCTATTTTTGTCAGCAGTTTGCTGTGGTCGGATTTAAGTAATCGTTATGTCTGGGTTGTGATAGTGGTCACTGCATTTTTCGGTTTGATTGGATGGGTGGATGATTATCGAAAAGTGGTGGAAAAAAATCCTCGTGGGTTGCCGGGACGTTGGAAATATTTTTGGCAATCTGTGGTTGGCTTAGCGGCTGTTCTATTTCTATATAAAACCGTACAGACGCCTGCCGAGCTAGAGCTGATTGTGCCATTCTTTAAGGATGTGGTCATCTATATGGGGCCATTCTTTATCGTTTTGAGTTACTTCGTGATTGTGGGGACTAGCAATGCGGTCAATCTGACCGATGGGCTAGATGGTTTAGCTATTTTACCCACAGTGTTAGTTGCGGGAGCTCTGGGTATTTTTGCCTATCTGACCGGCCACTATCAATTTGCTAGTTATCTACATATTCCCTTTATTAGCGGTGCAGGCGAACTATTGATTTTTACAGCGGCTATTTGTGGCGCTGGGCTTGGGTTCCTTTGGTTCAATACCTATCCAGCGATGGTATTTATGGGTGATGTCGGTTCCCTCGCGTTGGGAGCAGCACTTGGTGTTATCGCCGTGATAGTGCGCCAAGAAATTGTATTGCTGATCATGGGGGGCGTATTTGTGATGGAAACTCTGTCTGTCATGTTGCAAGTGGCGTCCTTCAAGCTAACTGGAAAACGAATTTTTCGCATGGCCCCGCTTCATCATCATTATGAGTTGAAGGGATGGCCAGAGCCCAGAGTGATTGTTCGCTTCTGGATAATAACAGTGATGTTGGTTCTGTTGGGACTGGCGACCTTGAAATTGAGATAACGACTGAGAATTTTGATGGCGGAAATTATAGCAACTAATCGCAAAACGGCTATCCTAGGTATGGGTGTCACAGGTATGTCTGTGGCTTCCTTCCTTGCAGTTAAGGGAATGCCATTTGATTTTGCCGATAGTCGCCTTGAGCCGCCTAATCTCGAACAGGTGAAGAGAGATTATCCCGATGTCCATATGACCTTGGGTCCATTCGAGAAGGACTTTTTGGTCGGTTATGATCGTCTAATTGTCAGTCCAGGTATTTCTTTGGATGAACCCGCTTTAGTGGAAGCTAGAAAACAGGGAGTCGAGTTGCTCGGTGATTTAGAGCTGTTTTTAGAGCATGCAAAAGCGCCAGTGGTAATTATTACCGGTTCGAATGGCAAAAGCACAGTGACTGCACTGGTAGGTCAGATGGGTATGAATAGCGGTTTAAGTGTTGGAGTGGGCGGCAATATAGGTACGCCGATGTTGGATCTATTGGGCACTAACCATCAGCTGTATGTTTTAGAGGCATCCAGTTTTCAGCTTGAACTTTTAAATGACAGTCGAGGTGCGATTACTGGATTACTCAATATTAGTCCAGATCATTTGGATCGCTACCCAGATATTCAAAAATATCATGCGGCTAAACATCGAATTTTCCGCGGTGCTAGCAAGGTGGTAATCAATCGTGAAGATAGATTAACCAGACCGCTTATATCTACACAAATTGCCATGACCACGTTTGGCCTTAATCAGCCCGACTTGGGTAGTTTTGGTGTTTTGGAGGGGCTTGAAGAAGGTTACCTGTCCTATGGTATTGAGCGCTTGATGCGTATAGATCAGGTGGCGCTAAAAGGTAAGCATAATATTGCCAACGTGTTGGCGGCATTGGCGTTGGGTTATTCAGTTGATCTACCTATGCAAACTATGCTGGATACCTTAAAGACATTTAAGGGTTTGCCCCATCGCTGCCAAACTGTAGCTGAAATTAACTCTGTTCTTTATGTGAATGATTCAAAAGCGACCAATGTGGGTGCTACGCTGGCAGCCCTTAAGGGGTTCGGTTCAGACACAGATAAAAATTTAATATTGATAGCAGGTGGTCAAGCGAAAGACCAAGATTTCTCCGATCTAAAACAGTCGATTAGCGACTATGTGAGATTAGTGATTTTAATGGGCGAAGACGCTGATCAGATTAGTTCTGTTTTGGGCGATAGTTGTCAGCAGATTAAGGCTGATTCATTACAGCATGCAGTTACTGAGAGCCATCAATTGGCAAATTCTGGAGACGTAGTGTTGCTATCTCCAGCCTGTGCTAGCTTTGATATGTTTGAAGGGTTTGAAGACCGCGGAAATTGTTTTCAGAAAGCTGTAGTTGCTATGGCGGAAGCGCAGGGAGACCGTCAATGAGTCAATCTATAGCAATAAAAACCATGGCGCTTAGAAATGACAGTTGGCATATTGATTTCAAACTGTTAATTCCCGTAATGGCTTTGATATCAATAGGTTTGATTATGGTAGCCTCCGCTTCATTTAGTTTTGCGGAGTATAAATTCGGCGATCATTTTTTCTTTGTAAAACGACATTTTGCCTATCTTATCTTAGGTTTGTGTGCCATGGCGCTGTGCTTTTATGTACGCCCTGATTTTTGGGCTAATTACAGTTTGCTATGGGTGTTGTTGTCGGTTTTATTATTAATTGCAGTACTTATTCCCGGTGTCGGACTCAATTTAAATGGCAGTCGTCGGTGGCTGAGTTTAGGTGGGTTTACCTTGCAAGTATCTGAGTTTGCAAAGATAGCCACGGTTATATTTTTGGCGACAAAACTTGAAAAGTATCGTGATACCTTGAGTGATAACTGGATGCAGTTCGGCAAACTAATTGCGGTGATAACACTGTTGGCTCTGCTGTTAATTCTTGAGCCAGACTTCGGTTCGGTTGCTGTATTAAGTTGTACCTTTTTGGCCATGCTGTTCTTGGGTGGTTCTCATATTCGCCAGTTTACCAGCTTGTTATTGGTGGCAATGGGCGCATTTTGGCTAATGGTGACTGCGGCTCCTTACCGTCTTGCCAGATTGACCACTTATTTAGATCCATGGTCAGATCAATTTAATTCCGGTTACCAGCTCACTCAATCATTAATAGCGTTTGGGCGTGGAGAATTATTTGGTGTTGGGCTGGGGCAATCGGTGCAAAAAATGCTCTATCTGCCCGATGCTCATACTGATTTTGTATTTGCAATTTATGCCGAAGAGTTTGGTTTTATTGGCGTGATTGCGTTGCTATTGCTGTACAGCTTCTTGGTAGTAAGGATTATGCAATTGGGTAAAAAAGCCATTGCAAATCAACAGTGGTATGCGGTTTATACCTTGACTGGTTTTGGATTATTGTTGAGTGGACAGGCGTTTATCAATCTCGGTGTCAATGCTGGCTTACTGCCTACCAAAGGTCTTACTTTGCCCTTTGTTAGCTACGGTGGAAGCAGCTTGTTAGTTTGCTGTGCCATGGTAGGCATTATGCTTCGATTAAGTCATGAAATTCACAGAACAAAAACTGTTGTAGGGAGGTCTGGGTATGCTAAATAACGGACTCTCTGCTAAGGATTGTCGTGTCATGGTAATGGCTGGCGGCACTGGTGGACACGTTTTCCCAGCGCTAGCTGTGGCCGAGAAATTACGGGCTGCAAACAGCAGTCTTTGTTGGTTGGGGACTCGCAGAGGTATAGAGTCTGATCTGGTTCCTGCCCAAGGCATTGAACTACATTATTTAACCGTTGAGGGCTTGCGTGGACGTGGGTTGTTGGCACTTTTGCGCGCACCATACAAATTATTGAAGTCAGTCCTTCAAGCTTGCCAGGTAATTAATCAATTTAAGCCCACTGTGGCGCTGGGTATGGGTGGATTCGCATCCGGTCCTGGAGCATTAGCTGCAGTGCTAAAAGGTGTACCTCTGGTTATTCACGAGCAAAACTCTGTTGCAGGCACTACCAATAAAATATCAGCAAAACTTGCTGCAAAAGTGATGCAAGGGTTTCCCGATACCTTAAATAAGGGTGAGTGGTGTGGAAATCCAGTTCGATCTGATATTGAAGCATTGGCATCGCCACAGGATCGTTTTGCCGATCGCTCTGGACCAATGAGATTACTTGTTTTGGGTGGCAGTCGAGGTGCCTTGGCGATTAATAAATTAATTCCTCAAGCCTTGGCTATGATAGATGTTGAACACAGGCCTATAGTACGTCATCAAGTGGGCGTACAACATCTGCAAGTAACTGAGGAAATATACCTTCAGCAGGGTCATGATATTGAGTCAGAGCAGATAGAACTATTGCCCTTTATAGATAATATGGCGACGGCTTACGAATGGGCTGATTTTGTTATTTGTCGTGCTGGCGCATTGACTGTCGCTGAATTGACGGCTACGGGCTTAGGTTCTCTGCTTATCCCTTTCCCCTACGCCATTGATGATCATCAAACGGCAAATGCTCAGTTACTAGTTGATTGCGGCGCCGCCAAAATAATCCAAGAATCTGAGCTGACGCCAGCTATATTGGCCACCCAAATTTTAGCTATGGTGCAGAATAAAAATCAGCGCTTGGAGATGGCAATACAGGCTCGCGGTTTGGCAAAGAATGGTGCTGCTGATCGTGTTGCACAAGTCTGTGTGGAGGTTGCCAATGGTTGATAACATAGGTTTTCAGGCTCCGAGTATGCGCCGTATTCAGCGTATACATTTTGTAGGCATAGGTGGTAGCGGTATGAGTGGTATCGCCGAAGTGTTGCTCAATCAGGGTTACCTGATATCCGGATCTGATATCAACCTAAGTGCAACGGTTAAGCGCCTCAAATCAGTTGGTATGGAAATTTTTCTGGGTCACGATAAAGATAATATTGAGGGTGCGGATGTTATTGTTAAATCCTCGGCAGTCACTTGGGAAAATCCAGAGATAGCGGCGGCTCATCAACTGGGTATTCCGGTTGTTCGACGCGCTGAGATGCTCGCCGAGTTAATGCGCTATCGCCATGGGGTCGCAATTGCGGGAACCCACGGAAAAACCACCACCACCAGTCTTATTACAGCAATTTTTGCTGAAGATGGTCGCGATCCCACCTTTGTTGTGGGTGGTCGAGTGAACAGTACGGGTACCAATGCCAAACTTGGAGGCAGTCGTTATCTAATTGCCGAAGCTGATGAAAGCGATGCTTCATTCTTGCACCTTCAGCCCATGGTCTCTGTGGTTACCAATATAGAGCCCGACCATATGGAAACCTATGGGTTTGATTTTGACCGGTTAAAGACCACCTATATTGAGTTTTTGCACAACCTGCCTTTCTACGGATTAGCCGTGGTCTGTATAGATGATCCGGTAATTCGTGAGTTGTTGGTACATATTGGTCGTCCCACACTCAGCTATGGGTTTAGCGAAGATGCGGCTTACCGAATACGCGATTTAGAAATTGATCAACGCCAGTGTCAATTTGTGGTCGATCGTCCAGATAATCAGCCATCACTGGAAATACATCTAAATATACCGGGCCGACATAACGCCTTAAATGCGGTTGCGGCGGTTGCTGTGGCTAGCGATGAAGGTATTTCCGACGCGGCTATTATCAAAGGGCTTAAAAAGTTCTGTGGTGTAGGGCGTCGCTTTGAAATGCTTGGCAACTATCCAGTAGTAAGTGCCGGAATCAGCGGAGAGGCCATGTTAGTTGATGATTATGGTCATCATCCCACCGAATTAAAAGCAACCATTCAAGCGGTTCGCGACGGCTGGCCTGATAAGCGATTAATGATGATATTTCAACCTCATCGTTACAGTCGTACCAGAGACTTATATGAAGATTTTGTACAAGTGCTCGCCGAAGTAGATCTATTGCTGATACTAGATGTGTATCCGGCAGGTGAAGAGCCTATTGTGGGTGCTGGTAGTAAAAACCTATGTAACAGTATTCGTCAACGCGGTGGTGTAGACCCTATTTATGTAGAGACTTTAGAGCAAGTGCCCAGTCTTGTAGCAGAATTAGTCAAGCCCAATGATATGGTTTTGACTCAGGGTGCAGGTAGCGTAAATAAACTAGTAGCCATTTTAAAAGAAAATGGTTTGCAGTCAGCTGAGGAGTGCCAGACATGACTTCTTTAGCGACTAAATTTGGCAAAGTTGGCGTGCTTTATGGCGGTGTTTCATCAGAGCGCGACATATCGCTAATGACAGGTACAGCGGTGCATAAGGCACTATGTGGCCTCGGTATTGAGTCGATTGCCATTGATGTACAACAAAATCTTATACAAGTCCTATCTCAACACCAACTTGATTTGGCATTTATAGCCCTTCATGGCCCAGGCGGTGAAGATGGCACTATACAGGGTGCATTGCAGTATCTAGGAATACCCTATACCGGCAGTGGCGTAATGGCATCGGCACTGGCAATGGACAAGTTGCGATGTAAGCAACTATGGAAGGGTATAGGTTTGCCTACTGCAGATTTTGTATCCCTGAGCGAAAATTCCGATTGGCAAGCGATTATTGACGAGTTAGGTGGTTCTGTCGTGGTTAAGCCTGCATCTGAAGGCTCGAGTATGGGTATGAGTTTGGTGGAAACACCACAGCAACTTTGTACAGCATGGCAGTTGGCTTCTAAATATGACGCTCAGGTAATTGCTGAATCTCGGTTGCAGGGAGAAGAGTACACCTTGTCAGTGTTGGGAGATTACGCACTGCCGTCAATCCGTATTCAGGCGCAGTCGACATTTTATGACTACGAAGCCAAGTATATATCGGATAAAACTCAATATTTCTGCCCGTCGGGACTCAGTGATAAGCGCGAGGCTGAACTTAGACAGCTAAGTTTGGATGCCTTCCAAAGCATAGGTTGCAGTGGTTGGGGTCGAGTTGACCTAATGACTGATGCCAACGGCAACTTCCATCTGCTAGAAGTCAACACAGTTCCAGGTTTGACTAGCCACAGCTTAGTCCCTATGGCGGCTAAGGCGGCTGGTATGGAGTTCGAAGAACTGGTTTACAGAATTTTGCAGGAGGCCTTGTGATGGTGACGGAAAACAACAGACCTAATCAGGAGACAGAAGCTAGAGGTCTTAGCGAAAAGTTCTTAGATGGCTTGAGCAAGCTGGTTACATTAGTGATCGTCTGCGCTGTCCTCTACGGAGCTGTTATAGCATTCGAGGAATTAGATCAGCCGATTACCAAAGTCACAATAGAAGGTGAATTTAAGTATCTACAGCACAGCGAGTTGGCCTCATTGCTTAAAGATCAAATGGATGGCGGTTTTCTGACAGTGGATCTCAGGAAATTACAGAATGTACTACAGGAGCATCCCTGGGTTGGTGAGGTCAGTATTCAACGACAGTGGCCTGCCTATTTGCAAATTGATGTGGTCGAAGAGGTGCCGATTGCCCGATGGGGTGATGATGCGTTTCTCAATAGACTGGGCGATAAGCTGACCATTAACGATAACAGTGGCTTAGAAAATCTTCCCCTATTGACGGCTGAATTTGGCAGTTCTTCAGAAGTGATGGAGCAGTATCAGCGACTTGCTGAATTATTGTTGCCGACAGGATTAAAGCTAGCCAAGTTGCAATTGGATGGATTGGGAGCTTGGCGGGTAGAGACCAGTAAAGGTATTCGTATGGTTATTGGTCGCAACCATGTGGGAGAAAAAATTAGGCGTTTGGTACTGGTATGGGAATCTGGCCTCCATTTGCAATCGGACAACATAGAAACCATAGATCTGCGTTATCCAAATGGATTGGCTGTCGCTTTGCGTGACCCCGTAGACACCGGCGCAATCAATATAGAAAAGACGGACAAAAACAGTATTGTCCATGGATGATAGGGAACTGTTGAGGAATAGATATGGCAAATACGAATGAACAAAATATGATCGTGGCTCTGGATATTGGCACATCCAAAGTGGTTGCTATTGTGGGTGCGATTAATGGTGAAGGTGAGCTTGAGATTGTCGGTACTGGCATGCATGCATCGGCTGGACTGAAGAAAGGTGTGGTGGTCAATATTGAAGCTACAGTCAACTCGATTCAGCGCGCTATAGAAGAGGCCGAACTTATGTCTGGTTGCTCTATACATTCAGTGTATGCGGGCATAGCGGGCAGTCATATTCGCAGCCTCAACTCCCACGGCATAGTCGCTATTCGCGATCGCGAGGTGCAGTCGCTTGATGTGGATAGAGTGATTGATGCCGCGCGAGCCGTTGCCATACCAGCAGATCAAGAAATACTTCATGTATTGCCACAGGAATACATTATTGATGACCAAGAAGGCGTACATAAACCTATTGGCATGTCTGGGGTGCGTCTAGAGGCAAAAGTGCATTTGGTTACCTGTGCCGCCAATGCCTCGCAAAATGTCAAAAAATGTATCCGACGCTGTGGACTAGAGGTCGACAATGTTGCTTTAGAGCAATTGGCATCTAGTTATGCAGTGCTTACAGATGACGAAAAACAATTGGGTGTAGCACTTGTTGATATAGGGGGTGGTACCACCGATATAGCTATCTTCACCGAGGGTGCGATTAGGCATACAGGTGTCATTCCTATAGCGGGGGATCAGGTTACCAATGATATTGCCATGGCCCTACGAACGCCTACGGCTCATGCCGAAGAACTAAAAATTAAATATGCCTGTGCCTTAGCTAAGCTGGCGCGACCCGAGGAAACCGTCAAAGTGCCCAGTGTGGGTGATCGCGATGCTAGAGATATGTCGCGACAACTATTGGCTGAAGTTGTAGAGCCCAGATATGACGAATTATTTACTTTGGTACAGGCCGAGCTACGACGCAGTGGATTTGAAGAGCTTATTGCCGCCGGCATTGTACTTACAGGTGGCACATCGAAGATGGAAGGCGTGTGTGAGCTAGCTGAAGAAATCTTCCATATGCCAGTGCGAATTGGCACGCCAGCAGGCGTTAAAGGGCTAACAGATATTGTTAACAATCCCATCTATTCGACGGGTGTTGGATTGTTACATTTTGGTGTTCAAGAGCACACCAAAGACAGAATAAAGGAAGCAGTAGATCAGGAAGGTACAGGCATACTGGAAAAAATTAAAAATTATTTTCAGGGTGGTGTTTAAAGCTCAAAACCAATGGTTTTGAAATTGATTTTTTTTGAGGCGCAAAAAGGGGAAACTTATGTTTGAGTTAGTGGATAGCATTCCAAAAAATGCAGAAATTAAAGTAATAGGAGTTGGCGGCGGTGGCTGTAATGCGGTTCGCCATATGATGTCGAGCAATATAGATGGCGTACATTTTATTTGCGCCAATACTGATGCTCAATCACTCAATGATTTAGGTAATGCCACTGTATTGCAATTAGGTGGCGGCCTAACTAAAGGACTTGGTGCTGGTGCCAACCCTGAAGTAGGTAGGCAAGCGGCTCTTGAGGACAAGGATCGTATAGCTCAGGCACTTGAGGGTTCCGATATGGTATTTATTACCGCTGGCATGGGCGGCGGTACTGGTACAGGTGGTGCACCCGTTATTGCCGAAGTTGCCAAGCAGATGGGAATCCTTACAGTGGGCGTGGTAACTCGACCATTTGGTTTTGAAGGACGCAAGAGAATGGAGATCGCCAACGAAGGTATCTCCCAGCTTAAAGAGCGAGTTGACTCTCTTATTATCGTGCCCAATGAAAAATTGTTGCAAGTGTTAGGGCAGGATATGACGGTTCTAAATGCATTCAAACAGGCCAATGATGTACTGTTTGGTGCGGTTCAAGGTATCACCGATTTAATCTTACTCGATGGTCTTATCAATGTTGATTTTGCCGATGTACGTACAGTTATGTCCGAGATGGGTATGGCAATGATGGGTACAGGTGAGGCCAGTGGCTCAGATCGTGCTGTAGTGGCTTCAGAAGCTGCGGTCAGATGTCCGCTACTTGAAGATATTAATCTCCATGGTGCCAAAGGCATTTTGGTCAATATTACTAGCGGATATGATCTTACCTTGGGTGAGTTTGAAGAAGTGGGTAATACGGTCCGTGAATTTGCCGATGAGGATGCCACCATTATCGTAGGTAGTG
>Ga0207964_1000236_pt1 | contig 17274 bp, 14 predicted proteins | sample Knorr_S23_td_250_FD_185608 | JGI IMG/M metagenome (GOLD analysis project Ga0207964, IMG submission 185608) | Marine microbial communities from Southern Atlantic Ocean transect - Knorr_S23_td_250_ad_251m_LV_A (SPAdes) (version 2) | ecosystem: Environmental > Aquatic > Marine > Oceanic | place...
AAAAACTTTGGCAAATCAAAGAAGAAAGAGACAGAATCTATAGCCTTCCGGAAATGAGTGAGGAGGACGGTATTAAGGTTGCCGAATTAGAGATGGAATTTGCTGAAATGGATGGATACTCAGCCGAATCTTCAGCAAGCGAATTATTACTAGGTCTAGATATTCCTTTGGAACAACACTATGGATTGATGAGTGAAATTGCTCCAGGATGGAAGCTTCGAGTACTATTAGCCCAAGCACTGTTTTCTGATCCAGAGATACTATTATTGGATGAGCCGACGAATAACCTAGATATCAACTCTATTAGGTGGTTAGAGGAGGTTTTGAGCGCTAGAAAATCAACAATGGTAATTATTTCTCATGATCGTCACTTTTTGAATGGGGTATGTACTCATATGGCGGATTTAGATTACGGTGCTTTAAATGTATTTCCAGGTAGTTATGATGACTTTATGATCGCGGCAACAGCGATACAGGAAAGGATGAGAGCAGATAATGCAAAAAAAGAAGAAAAAATAAAAGATTTAAAACACTTTGTCTCTCGATTCTCAGCGAATGCTTCAAAGTCTAAGCAAGCAACATCGCGCCTAAAACAGTTGAATAAAATTGAACTTGATGATATTAAACCCTCTTCAAGGGTAAGTCCTTACATTATTTTTAATCAAAGCAAGGAGTTGTTCAGAAATGTATTAGAAGTTCAGGGCCTGGTTAAAAGCTTTGATGGTGAACAAATTTTGAAAGATATCAACTTGATGATTGAGACTGGTGAGAGAGTCGCAATAATTGGACAAAATGGTATCGGTAAAAGCACATTGCTTAAAACTTTATTTGGTGAAATTGAGCCTGATAGTGGGAATAAAAAATGGAGTGAAAACTCCAATATTGGCTACTATGCACAAGACCATAATGAAGAGTTTGAGAAAGATATGAGTGTTTTAGATTGGATGACACAGTTTAAGAATGAAAAAGATGACATTCAAATGATGCGCTCAGTTTTAGGAAAAATGCTGTTTGGAAAAGAAGATGTTAAAAAATCTGTCAAATCATTGTCTGGTGGTGAAAAAGGAAGAATGATTTTTGGAAGGCTAATGCTTCAAAAACCTAATATTTTGTTGATGGACGAGCCTACAAATCATCTTGATATGGAATCTATTGAGTCTTTAAATCTAGCCCTAGATAACTATAAAGGTACACTAATTTTTGTTAGTCATGATAGAGAGTTTGTTTCGTCTTTATCAACCAAAGTAATCGAGCTCAAAGAGGATGGAGCCAACTATTATTCTGGAAATTACGAAGATTATTTGTTGTCTCAAATTTGAATTTAATTAACTTCAATATCGAAATCTATTGATTATTCAGAGTAATATTTGATGGTTAAATATTAATATATTAATTAAACTGCATATTTTAACTTTTAAGCTATTAATTTAATGTTTACAGGAATTATTCAAGCCCAAGGAAGTGTTCATGAGATTGAGTCTTCAGATGACGGTATTCATTTGAAAATTAATTCGCATGATCTTGATTTGAGTTACTCTAAAGTTGGAGACAGTATTGCTGTTGATGGCGTCTGCTTAACGGCAACCCAAATCTCTAAAAATTGTTTTACTGCAAATGTTTCTAATGAAACCATAGCATGCACAACTTTCTCTGGACTTTCTCAGGGTCAAAGTGTTAATCTTGAAAGGTCTATGCGGCTTAATCAGGGAATTGATGGCCATTTAGTTAGCGGTCATGTAGATGGCGTTGGGGTAATTCATGCTATAGATCAAGATGGTGATAGTACTCGAATTTCAGTTGAGGCTAAGGAAGATGTTGTTAAATATATTGCTAAAAAAGGTTCTATATGTATCAATGGGGTCAGTCTTACAGTTAATAACGTTGAGAAGAATATTTTTGATGTTAATATAGTCCCACATACATTTTCGGTAACAACCCTTGGAGATCTTAAACATAAATCAAAAGTTAATTTAGAGATTGACCTAATTGCGAGATATGTTGAAAGACTGTTCAAACAACATAAATAATAAGAAAAGTTATGCAAGCTTCAATTAAAGAGCTAATAGAAGATTATAAGCAAGGAAAAATGATCATCCTCATGGACGATGAAAGTCGTGAAAATGAAGGAGATTTATTGATTGCTTCAGAGAAAGTTACCAAAGAAGATATCAATTTTATGGCTACCCATGGTCGAGGTTTGATATGTTTAACTCTAACCCAACAAAGATGCCAACAGTTAAATCTTCCACTTATGGTGTCTCAAAATAGTGATCTTCATTCTACAAACTTTACAGTCTCTATTGAGGCGGCCTCTGGAGTGACGACAGGAATTTCAGCTGCAGATCGTGCGAAAACAATATTGGATGCAGTCGCAAAGGATGCAAAACCCATGGATATTGTTCAGCCGGGCCATATTTTCCCTCTAATGGCTCAACAGGGCGGGGTTTTGATTCGTGCTGGCCATACAGAGGCAGGATGTGATTTGGCTCGTTTAGCTGGCTTTGAGGCTTCATCAGTCATAGTTGAAATTCTTAATGATGATGGATCAATGGCTAGAAGCGAAGATCTTTATAAGTTTGGTAAAAAGCATGGTATTAAAGTAGGGCACATAGCCGATTTGATTCATTACAGAGTAGAAAATGAAAAAACAGTAGAGAGGATAAGTCAGAGGCCGTTTAAAACTAAATACGGTGATTTTGAGCTTTATTCTTATCTAGATACTATTCATAATGATATCCATATTGCACTTGTTAAAGGTTCTATTAGCAATAAGAGTGAACCTTATGTTAGAGTTCATATGGAAAACATCTTTAAAGATGTTCTTCAAGAAGTTCAGAGAGGCTTTAGTATTAATAGTGCTTTGGATATGATTTCAGATGTTGATAATGGCGTTTTTTTACTTCTTAGAAAACAATCTAATCAGGCTATTCTGGAGAATATTGATAATCAAGACTACAGCAGTAGTGACGATGACAAAACCTTCGGAATTGGTGCCCAAATACTCTCAGATTTAGGTGTGTCAAAAATGAAGTCTCTCGGAAAACCTAGAAAGTGGCCTGGACTAGAAGGTTTTGGAATAACAATTACTGAGTACGTAAATATTAAGGAGTAAAAATTGAAAGCTATTGAGGGTGATTTAACTATTAATAATAAGAAAGTAGCTGTAGTTGCTGCTCGTTTCAATTGGTTTGTTGTTGAGCATTTGATAAGTGGAGCAAAAGAAGCCCTATTAAAAAGTGGCACTAATGAGGATGACATTGAAATATTTTATGTTCCTGGAGCTTTTGAAATTCCATTGGCACTTAAAAAGGTAGTGAATACTGGTAAATTTGATGGGATTGTTGCATTAGGGGCTGTAATTAGAGGCGGGACCCCACATTTTGAGTATGTTGCTGGAGAGTGTGTAAAGGGGATTTCACAAATCACTATTGAATCAGAAATACCTATCGCCTTTGGTGTTTTAACTGTAGATACAGTTGAGCAAGCCATAGAGCGCTCAAGTAGTGCTGAAAACAAAGGTGCTGAAGCTGCTGAAAGCACCATCAGAATGATTAGCTTAATAGAGAAACTGTGACCCCTAAACAACGCTCAAGAGCTAGAGTCGTTCAGGCCATATATCAGTGGCTTGTTTCAGGCGAGGATATCAAAAAGATTGAGCAGCAGTTTTTAAACCAAAAAGAAGGAAAGATTTCTAAGGCTTTTTTCTCTAACTTGTTGTTAAATATTCCTAAGAAAATTGCAGTTCTGGAGGACATAATAAGCCCTACGCTTGATCGAGACATTGATGAATTAGGACCTACTGAAAAAGCCATATTGTATCTTGGGGTGTATGAGTTGAAGTTTCAACTTGAAGTACCATACAAGGTTGTGATTAATGAGTCAATAGAACTAGCCAAGCTTTATGGTGCTGAGGGATCCTTTAAACTAATTAACTCATCATTAGATAAAATTGCTCCAGAGTTAAGGTCTATAGAGTTCGTCTAAGGCACCAATCCTCAATAAAACTTTTACTGAAATAAATATATATTTAAAAATTGAACTTGCTTCGATTGGACTATCAAGAAATCACACTCTGGTTCCATAGTTTTTTTTTTCTTTTAATCAATAATAAATTAAACTCATCTTCGAAAATTTGATTGATTTTATCTTTTTTCATGGTAGTATTTAGTTTCAGCATTCAAATCTAGTTAGCTAATTAACGGGTTGCACTCTATAACTCAGGCTTTCTTTTTTTGCTGAAAATAGGGTTGGTTTTAATATTTATATTAATTTAGGAGAAATAATGAAAAGTATTTATAAAAAAATTGGAGCAACGATTGTAAGTGCTATTGCTTCAGTAAACGTAATGGCTCTTGATGAGTTAAATGTAGCTTATTTTGAAGAATGGCCAATGCCGTTTGAGTATGCTAAGCAGATTGGTGCTTATGATGAAGCTTTGGGTATGAAAGTTAACTGGAAAGCTTTTGGAACAGGTACAGCAATGTCAGCTGCGATGGCTTCTGGTGATATTCATATTTCTGTCAGCCAAGGTGTGCCTCCATTTATTGTGGCTGCATCAACTGGTCAGGATATCCAAATCGTTGACGTAGCAGTAAGTTATGCTGACAACGACAACTGTGTTGTCGCATCAGGTTTAGAAATTGATGCAAGTAACGCTTCAGATTTGGCTGGTAAAAAAGTTTCAGTTCCAATTGGAACAGCTGCTCACTATGGCTTCTTGAAGCAAATGGAGCATTTTGGTGTTTCTGTAGACTCAATGCAAGTTGTTGACATGGCTCCACCAGAAGGTGCAGCTGCTTTAGCACAAGGAAGTGTTGATATGTTCTGTGGATGGGGTGGTTCACTCCGTCGTGCTCTAGAGCATGGTAATGTTCTATTAACTGGTGCAGAGAAAACTGCTCTTGGAATCTTGGTTTGGGACGTAACTTCTACTCCGGCAAGCTTTGCTGATGAGAATGCAGAAGTTCTTCAAACGTTCTTAGGCGTTACTGCTGCTTCTAATGCAATGTGGAATTCTGGAGGATTTACTTCAATGATGCTTCCGCTTATTGCTAAAGATGCTGGTATGGATGAAGCTGCAACTGCTGATACGATGGCTACATTTGTATTCCCATCAGTAAGCAACCAACTTGGTGATAACTGGTTAGGTGGTTCTGGTGCGGCTTTCCTTAAAGGTGTAGCAGATGTATTCGTTAATAGCGGAAACATTCCAAGTGCTCGTGGTTCATATGCTAATGCTATCAATACAGATGGCTTAGAAGGGCTAGCTGCACAATAAGTTACGAAATTTTTGGACTTTTATAGTCTGAAATTTAGTATTAGTTAGACCAAAGGTGGCGCACTAATGAGTGTGCCACCTTTTTAATGAAAAACAAATTCGGAGCCAGTTTTGAAAGGTTTATCAATTAATAACATATCGATGCGTTTTGATTTGAAGAATGGCTCTTCAGTTCAAGCACTCAAGGATGTTTCTCTCGACATAGATGAAGGTCAAATTATTACCGTACTTGGTCCGTCAGGTTGTGGAAAAACTACTCTTCTAAATATCGTTGCAGGATTTCTAGCTCCAACAGAGGGAAATGTTGTCTTAAATGAGCAGGTTGTTCAAGGACCGGGTGCGGAGCGTGGAATGGTTTTTCAGCAAGGCGCTTTGTTCGAATGGATGAATGTTCGATCCAATGTTGCCTTTGGACCCAGAATGAAAGGAATGTCAAAGGCTGTACAAGACGAAAAAGTTAAACACCTCTTAGACATTGTTGGTCTTGCAGATTTTGAAGATAAGGCGGTTTATGAGCTATCAGGAGGCATGCAGCAAAGGGTTGCCTTAGCTAGATGTCTTGCTAACGACCCAGAAGTAATGTTAATGGATGAGCCACTTGGTGCTTTGGACGCTTTAACACGTGAAAAAATGCAAGGTCTTGTTTTGAAGCTTTGGAAGGAGACCGGTAAAACAATTATTTTAATTACCCACTCAGTAGAGGAGGCAGTTCTGCTTGGAGAAAGGTTATTGGTTCTTGCTCCAAGGCCTGGAAGAATTCATAAAGAATACACTCTACCTTTTGCCGAAATGGGGGTAAATATGGACCTTAGAGAAGTAAAAAAGGCTGATGGGTACACTGAAACTCGTGATGAAATTCTCTCAATTATTTGGGAAATGGAAGAAGAAATTATGGGCAGAGCGGAAGAAAACTGATGGCTATTTTAATTTTTTATATAATAATTTTTGTTGCTGCTTTTTATGTTGTTAAAGTTGCTACTTCATTTACAAAATCTCAAGATGACTTTACTAGCTTAAAAACTGTAACCTTTGGTGATGAGAGTGCGGTTTCACCAAACAGAGCAGCTTCTTTTATCTCTGTGTTTGCTGTCTTTGCTATATGGGCTGCATTTACAGGATCAAAGCTAATTCCAATACATGTGCCTGGACCATTTATTGGCGAACTAACCTTTAGCTATACTGCAATGAACTCATCAGGTGAAACAGATGATGCAGATGTAACTATAACTGTATACGATGTTCAGAGTGGCAATATACCTGAAAAATTGGATATAGATCCAGGTTCTGGATTCGCCCTTAATGATACCGACCAAATAATTACATACAGAAGTGGACTAGTCAAAGTTCAAAAAAATGACGTTGGCGGAAAAGAAAAGGGTTATAAAGTAATCTCTGTTAATGGTCAGGAGATATCGCCTGATACGGAGATTTTTATTGATAATGCTCGCATCTTTATGACACGAAAAGGTACGCTGAGTGTTACCCCTGAAAAGGGCTGGCAGATGCAACCTGTTTGGCTTCCTGCGCCAGAGACGGTATGGTCTAGGCTGATAAAGGTTGGGTCTGAGGGTTATAAAAACTTTACACTCTTTGAGCACTTGGGTTGGTCACTTATTCGGGTAGTAGTTGGGTTTTTAGCTGGCGCGATAATCGGAATACCCCTTGGTTATGCAATGGGTTTATCAGGATGGTTTCGAGGCTGGTTTGATCCAATAGTTGAATTTATGAGACCCGTTCCACCACTTGCTCTTATTCCGTTAGTCATTATTTGGTTTGGAATTGGAGAGCAAGGTAAGATTATACTGCTATTTTTAGCTTCACTCTGGATTATGACGATTTCTGCAAGAGCGGGAGTTTCAGGTGTAAAAATTTCAAAAATTCATGCAGCATACTCGCTAGGTGCTTCTAAGTGGCAGATTATGAGATTGGTAATTGTTCCTAATAGTTTGCCTGAGATTTTTACTGGTGCAAGAGTATCTATGGGGGTTTGTTGGGGAACAGTTGTTGCAGCAGAATTGGTAGCAGCTCAAAAAGGTGCTGGAATGATGATTATTAACGCATCCAAGTTTCAAATGACTGACTTGGTAATTATGGGTATTGTATTAATTGGAGTTATTGGTTATGCAATTGATATATTGATGCGTATTGCAGAAAATTATCTCGTACCATGGAAAGGCAAATAGTTCTATAATTCTTTTTTTAGTTATCACCTAAAGAGATATGTCGACAACTATTCCTAAGCATGCTCAAGCAGTAATCATTGGTGGTGGCGTTGTTGGGTGCTCAGTAGCTTATCACCTTTCAAAACTTGGATATAAGGATGTTGTCCTTCTAGAAAGAAAAAAATTGACCTCTGGAACAACATGGCATGCTGCTGGACTTGTGGGACAAATGCGATCCTCGCTTAATTTAACTCAAATGGTTAAGTATTCTGGAAATCTCTATGAAACACTTGAGTCTGAAACTGGAATGGCTACTGGCTATCGAAGAACTGGCTCTGTAAGTCTCGCTACAAATCAAGAAAGATTAACTGAATATAAACGAAATGCATCACTTGCAAAGGTTCATGGAGTTGATGTTCAAATCTTGTCCACTGATGAACTAAGAAAAAAATTAGATTTTTTTAATCTTGATGATGTTGTTGGTGGAGCATGGATACCTAAAGATGGCAAAGCGGATCCAGCAAATGTTGCAATGGCTTTAGCAAAGGGTGCAAAAAATAATGGCGTTAAAATTTTTGAGGATGTAAAAGTTACTGGAATTCTAAAAGAGAATGGAAATGCAACTGGAGTTCAGACAGATTTTGGGGACATTCAATCTAAGGTGGTTGTGAATTGTGGAGGTATGTGGGCAAGAGAAGTTGGAAAAATGGCCGGTGTTTCAGTCCCACTTCATGCATGCGAACATTTTTATTTTCTAACTTCTGCTGTTCCAGGCTTGGGGGATATGCCTGTTGTAAGAGTGCCTGATGAGTCAGCCTATTATAAGGAAGACGCCGGAAAAATATTAGTTGGATTGTTTGAGCCAAATGCAAAGCCTTGGGCTCAAAATGGTATCCCAGAGGATTTTTGTTTTGATCAAATTCAAGATGACTTAGATCACTGTATGCCTTATCTAGAATTAGCAATGAACAGAGTTCCAGTTATGGATAGCTTGGGCATTGAGACACTCTTTAATGGCCCAGAAAGTTTTACACCAGATGATAATTTTCAAATTGGTGAGTCACCCGAGCTTGGAAGCTTTTATGTAGCTGCTGGATTTAACTCAATCGGAATTCAAGCTGCTGGTGGAGCTGGAAAATATTTGGCAGAATGGATTGTTGGTAAAGAACCACCCTGTGATTTATGGGATGTAGATATAAGAAGAAATCAGTCATTCCAAAGTAATAAGATTTATCTAGCCAATAGAGTAACTGAAACCCTGGGTTATCTCTATGAAAATCATTTTCCTTATCATCAGTATGAAACAGCAAGAGGACTAAGGAAGACACCTCTATACGATTTCTACAAAAAACGTGGCGCTTGTTTTGGTGAAGTAGCTGGCTGGGAAAGGCCTAACTGGTTCGTTCCAGAAGAATTAATTGGTAAGGCAGAGGCAAAGTATGAATACTCATGGGGAAGGCAAAATTGGTTTGATTATCACAAATTAGAGCAACAAGCCATTAGAGAAACTGTTGGCATGTACGAAATGTCATCGTACGCAAAAATCAGAGTTAAAGGCAGTGATGCTATGGACTTCCTACAGCTGATTTGTGCAAATGATGTAGATATTAAACCTGGAAAGATGGTCTACACTCAGTGGCTTAATGACAAGGGTGGAATTGAGGCTGACGTCACTGTGACTCGAATTGCTTTAGATGATTACCTGATTGTGAGTGGAACAGTTTGTCTCAATAGAGACATGCATTGGCTTCAAAAGAATATGCCTCATGATGCTAATTGCTCATTATTTGATGCCACAAGCTCTGAGGGATGTATAGCCATTATGGGGCCAAATTCGAGAGATTTACTTCAATCCCTTACAGATGCTGATATGAGCAATAAAAGCTTTCCATTTGCAAATGTTCAAAATATTGAGATAGGTATGGCAAATGTTAGGGCCCATAGAATTACATATGTTGGTGAATTGGGTTGGGAGCTTTACTTTCCAATTGAATTTTCAATTTATGTTGCTGAATTGTTAGATGAGAGAGGCAAAGAGTTTTCCATGAGGCATATCGGAATGCATACGGTGGATAGCTGTAGAATTGAAAAAGCATACAGACACTTTGGACATGACATTACTGATGAAGACCACGTCATTAATGCGGGTCTTGGATTTGCAGTTAGGCTAGATAAAAAGCCTTCTAAGTATGGTAATTTCATTGGCTATGATTCTGTTCAATCTAAAAAAACATCAGGCTATGATATGCGCGTCATGCAATTTTTATTAAATAATTCAGATTTAATGCTTTACCATAATGAACCTATCCTTAAAAATGGAGAAATTGTTGGGCATTTAACAAGCGGTACATATAGCCACACTCTTGGAAGTGCTGTTGGTCTTGGCTATATCCCTTGCAAACCAAATGAAAGTCACGAAGATATCTTGAGTGCTGAGTATACAATTGAGGTTGAGGGTGTTATTGAAAAATGCAAAGCATCACTAAAACCAATGTATGACCCTCTTAATGAGAAAATTAGAATCTAATAGCTAATTTAAATTAAGAGAGATAGTAATATTTTATTCATAACAATTTCTTGATTTCATTGATAATTATATCTAACCCTTTATCGATTTTATTCGTGTCAATTGCTGAATAGCCAAGATGCAAATAGTTTGAGGGCGCCTCATCTTCATAGAAATGTGTATTACCAGGCCTCACCAAAACGCCTTTTGAGAGTAGATTTTTACAAAGATTTTCGCTATCAATTGATTCTGGAACTTTAATCCAGAAAGTCGAACCGCCAAGAGTTGGTGTACATGATAATAAAGGCTCATTATTTATTTTTTCATTAATCAGACCCCATCTCTCTTTATTAGTTTTTTGTATCTTAGTGAACATATTATGATAATGACCTAGCCCTATAAAAAGAGCAACGGATCTTTGGTTGTTTGCTGGTATATGTCTAATCATCAATCTTCTCAGAGCTTTAGCTTCTTTTATAAAGCTTTCAGGGGCTACCATGTAGCCCAATCTTAATCCAGGAGCAAAAGCTTTTGAAAAGCTTCCAACGTAAATCACATTATTATTTTTATCCAGGCTTTTAAGAGAAGGGTGTGGTTTTTTTTGAAAATTTATTTCTGCTTCATAATCATCTTCAATGATAACGATTTGTTTTTCTTTGGCGACAGATAAAAGCTCATGTCTTCTCTCCATGCTCATTGTTACACCAGTTGGATACTGATGGCTTGGTGTAGTGAAAATAATATCTGTATCTGGATTTATATCTTTAATAACTATGCCATCTTTATCAATGCTAATTGGAACAATATTGTCAGTTTTAGAGCTAAAAATGTTCCTTACATCGGGGTAACCTGGGTTCTCCATACCAACAACAGTATCTTGATTGGTCAGTAAACTAGCAATCATATAGATAGCGTTTTGACTCCCAGATGTGATTAAAATTTGGTCTTTATTCGCCCAAATACCTCTCTTTGGAAGAACTTTAGATTGAATTTGTTTTATTAATGATGGGTCATCATTATCAACATGATCAATATTCCATTTCTGAATTTCTGGAAGTGTGGATGAGTGTCTAACTACCTCTCTCCATTCATAGTAAGGAATTAAATTTTTATCTAGCTGACCTATAGTAAATGAATAAGGGAAGCTTTGCCATTTTTCAGGGTTATGAATATTTGTTTGAGTTGATGGTTTTTTAGTAATTAATTTGTCATGCCAAATAGGTGGCTCACTATTATTTTGTTGATCCTTTTCACTTGAGGTATAGCTCTCGTAAAACTGTTCATTAACAAAATACCCTCTTCTTTCTTGAGGAGTAATATAACCATCAAATTCTAATTCTTTGTAAGCAGCAATTACAGTATTTCTGGCGACTTTTAGAGCGCTAGCAAGATTTCTTGAAGATGGAAGTGGTTCGTTAGGTCTAATTAAGCCATTTGTAATGGCATCAATTAATTGCTGACGAATCTGCAGTTGAAGTGTTCTAGGTTTGTCGTGTCTTAGAGAAAAAAATTGATTCCACATTTCATCCATTATGCTGGCCTATTAATTGTAAGTTTTCTGGTTCTATATATATGTTAAATCAGGACCAGTAAGATTTTATAATTCTTTTGTTTAAATTTAGCAATAAATCTTTAAAATTTCGTAGAAATTAATTCTAGGAGGGGTAATGTCTAATACTACAATTGTTGACAATGCAAAAAGCCATGTTTGGCACCATTTGACTCAACATAAGGCTTTTGAAGAAAACGATCCACTTGTTGTTTCTAATGCAACAGGAATGATTATAACTGATTCAAAAGGTGATGAATATCTTGACGCGACCTCTGGAGGAGTTTGGACAGTGAACCTGGGTTATGGTCGAGATGAAATGGTGAAGGTTGTAAGTGACCAGATTTCAAAGATTCCTTATTTTGCGGGTGCATTTGGCAATGAGCCGGCTTCTCAATATGCTCAAGAAATTACTTCACTAATGCCTGGCATGAATCGTGTCTATTATTCAAATTCTGGCTCTGAAGCAAATGAAAAGGGTTATAAGATGGTTCGCCAACTAGCTCACTTTGATAACGATGGTAAGAAGCATAAAATTATATTTCGTGATCGTGATTATCATGGCACTACAATTGGTGCAATGAGCTCTTCTGCTCAAATTCAAAGAAAAAAACAATATGGTCCTTTTGTGCCAGGTTTTGTTGAAATGCCTAATTGTTGCTGCTACAGATGCCCATTTGGCAAGAAATATGGAGAATGCAATATTGAGTGTGCAACTGTATTGGAAGATATTATTTTAAAAGAAGGCCCAGATACAGTAGGCTCAGTAGTTTTAGAGCCAATCACTGCTGGTGGTGGTGTAATTCCGCCTGTTAAAGAGTACTTTCCAATAATCCAGTCTATTTGTAATAAATATGATGTTTTACTTCATATAGATGAAGTTGTTTGTGGTCTTGGAAGAACTGGCAAATGGTTTGGTTATCAACACTTTGATGTTCAGCCTGATATTGTGACTACAGCTAAAGGACTTGCTGCAGGTTATGCTGCTATTTCCGTTACCATTACTTCAGAAGAAATTTTTGAGAGATTTAAACAAGATCCTTCTAATCCAGATAGTTACTTTAGAGATATCTCTACTTTTGGCGGTTGCACTGCTGGCCCAGCTGCAGCACTAGAAGTTGTCAATATTATTAAAAGAGAGAATCTTCTTGAAAATGTTAAAAATATGGGCGATTACCTTAAGGACAAGTTACACGCGCTTGAGGAAAAATATGAAATTATTGGAGATGTAAGAGGGAAGGGTTTATTTTGTGGCGTTGAGCTGGTGAAAGATAGAGAAACTAAAGAGCCTGTTCATGAGAGTGTGGCAATGGCTATTGCAGGTCACTGTTTAAAAAATAAAGTTATGATTGGAAGAACAAATCGAAGCTTTGAATACAATAATAATGTCCTATTGTTCAGTCCTGCTTTTATATGTTCAAAAAATGAAATTGATCAAATTGTAGATGCTGTTGATAATGCTGTCGCTGCAAACATTTAAATAATTGTCTATTAATAAATTTATAGGAAAAAAAAATGATTATAGGTGTCCCAAAAGAAATAAAAAACCATGAATATAGAGTAGGCTTAACTCCAAAAAGTGTTAAAGAATTTATCAATCATGGTCACAAAGTTTTAGTGCAAACTAATGCTGGCGTTGGAATCGGCGCTTCAGATCAGGAGTATGCGGATAAAGGTGCTGAGATTATTGCGACTGCTAAAGAGGTTTTCGATACAGCTGAAATGATTGTTAAAGTTAAAGAGCCTCAAGCTGAAGAGATTGCAATGCTTAGAGAAGGTCAAATTCTCTACACTTATCTTCATCTTGCTCCAGACCCTGAACAAACTAAAGGGCTTGTGGAAAGCGGAGCGATTTGTGTTGCCTATGAAACGGTAACCTCTCCAAGAGGCGGCCTTCCATTATTAGCACCCATGTCAAAGGTTGCTGGAAGAATGGCTGTTCAAGCAGGAGCTCACTTTTTAGAACATCCGAATGGCGGCATGGGGGCTCTTCTTGGAGGGGTGCCCGGGGTTGACCCATTAAATGTTGTAATACTTGGTGGTGGAGTTGTTGGAGCCCATGCAGCACACATGGCTGTAGGTATGGGAGCTGACGTTTGGGTACTGGACAACAATCCTGATACTTTGGAGCAGCATTGGCAGCAATTTGGTAGAAGTACGAATACTGTGTTCTCAACTAAAAGCACAGTTGAGGAGTACGTGCTTCAAGCAGACCTAGTCATTGGTGGAGTTTTAATTCCTGGAGCTGAAGCTCCAAAATTAGTCTCTAAAGAGATGATTAAGGCAATGAAGCCAGGTTCAGTTATTGTTGATGTAGCAATTGATCAAGGCGGATGTTTTGAAACGTCTAAAGCGACGACTCATGCAGAGCCAACCTACATTGTTGATAATGTGGTTCATTATTGTGTGGCAAATATGCCTGGTGGTGTTCCAAAAACTTCAACGTACGCCCTGAATAATGTCACATTACCTTTTGGGCTGAGTATTGCAAATAAAGGAGTAAAACAAGCTTTATTGGATGATGAGCATCTAAGAGCTGGATTAAACGTTCATAGTGGTAATGTAACTTGTTTAGAAGTTGCGCAGGACTTGGGATATGATTATGTCCCTGCTTTAGATATACTAAATAAATAAAAATAGGAGAATATAGAAAATGGCAAAAATGACCTCGAGTGAAGCCTTTGTTGAAACTATGGTAGCGAATGAAGTTACAGATATCTTCGGCATTATGGGTTCAGCATTTATGGATGCAATGGATATTTTCGAGCCCGCAGGAATAAGGTTTATTCCAGTTGTTCATGAGCAGGGAGCTGCACACATGGCTGATGGATATTCAAGGGTTAGTGGTAGGCATGGAGTTGTAATAGGGCAGAATGGTCCTGGAATATCTAACTGTGTTACTGCAATTGCAGCGGCATATTGGGCTCATAGTCCTGTCGTTATTGTAACCCCTGAAGCTGGAACAATGGGTATGGGATTGGGAGGATTTCAAGAAGCAAATCAACTCCCAATGTTCCAAGAGTTTACTAAATATCAGGGTCACGTTGTGAACCCAATGAGAATGGCGGAATTTACAGGTCGTTGCTTTGATAGAGCAATGAGTGAGATGGCGCCTACACAATTAAATATTCCAAGAGACTATTTCTATGCGGATGGAGAATTCACTATTCCTACACCAAGGCGTATAGATAGAGGCTCTGGAGGTGAAGATACTCTTAATGATGCAGTTGCATTAATTTCTAAAGCTAAATTTCCGATTATTGTGTCAGGTGGCGGTGTTGTTATGGCTGATGGTGTAGATGAGTGTGCAGCCTTGGCTGAGCGCTTAGGTGCTCCAGTGGTGAATAGCTATTTACATAATGACTCCTTCCCAGCTAGCCATGATTTGTGGTGTGGCCCGCTTGGATATCAAGGCTCAAAAGCCGCAATGAAGTTAATCTCTAAGGCTGATGTAGTTATTGCTCTAGGCACAAGATTAGGTCCATTCGGTACTTTGCCTCAGCATGGTATGGATTATTGGCCAAAGGATGCGCAAATAATTCAAATTGATGCAGATCACAAAATGCTTGGCTTAGTAAAGCCAATTAATGTTGGTATCTGTGGCGATGCAAAAGCAGTAGCTTCAGTTCTTTGTCAAAAATTAGACTCTGAAACACTTAATTGTGATTCAACAAAAAGTGATCGGGCAAAAACTATTGCAGACGAAAAAGCAGCCTGGGAATTAGAGTTAGATGAGTGGATTCATGAAACAGATTCCTACAGCATGGATATGATTGCAAATAAAGAAGAGGGCTGGCTTCACCCAAGACAAGTTCTTAGAGAGTTAGAAAAGGCGATGCCAGAAGATGTAATGGTTTCAACTGATATTGGTAATATTAATTCAGTTGCAAATAGTTATCTTCGTTTTGAAAAGCCACGTAGTTTTTTTGCAGCAATGAGTTTTGGTAATTGTGGTTACGCGTTTCCAACAATTATAGGTGCTAAAGCGGCAGCCCAACATAGGCCTGCTGTCTCTTATGCAGGTGATGGTGCTTGGGCTATGAGTATGGTTGAAACGATGACTTGTGTTCGTCATGATATCCCAGTTACTGCAGTAGTCTTTCATAATCGTCACTGGGGTGCAGAAAAGAAAAATCAAGTAGATTTTTATGACAGAAGATTCGTAGCAGCCGAACTTACAGACCAACATTTTGTAAATATTGCTGAATCGATGGGCGCTGAAGGAATTCGTGTTGATAAGCTTGAAGATGTAGGGCCAGCACTCACAAAAGCAATTGATATGCAGATGAACGAGAGAAAGACAACAATTATCGAAATCATGTGCTCTAGAGAGCTTGGAGACCCATTTAGAAAAGATGCTCTGAGTAAGCCAGTTAGACATCTAGACAAGTATAAAGATTTCGGTGAAAAATCACCTCATCGTTAAGTTTTAACTTTTAATCCTTCGGAGTGGTATATTATGCTGCTCTGAAGGTTTATTGCTTAATTATGAATGAAAACACAATAAAACCTGCCGATATAATTGATTATTGGTTCTCTGAAAAAAGTAAACAATTCTGGTTTGCCTCAACCCCAACAATAGATAAAGAAATTACTTCCAGATATGAGAAGGTTTGGGAACAGGCTGCGTCTGGTAATTTAAGTATTTGGGGAGAGACAGCTGATGGCTCAGTTGCACTGATAATAATTCTTGACCAGTTTCCTCTCAACATGTTTAGGGGTGAAGCTAAGGGTTTCAAAACTGAAAGTATGGCCGTTGAAGTCGCCTTAAATGCTATAGATAATGGATTTGATGAAGAGATGGATAATGAAAAACTACTTTTCTTATTTATGCCTTTGATGCACAGTGAAAATTTAGACCATCAAAATCTTCAAGTTTATCTTTTTGAAAAGTATAACTTTAACCTTGAGTTTTCAAAGCATCACAGAGATCTTGTTAAAAAATTTGGTCGCTTCCCACATAGAAATGAAATTTTAGGACGCATGAGTACCATGGAGGAATTAGATTATCTTCTTTCTGATAACGCATTTAAAGGCTAGAACTAGCTTTTTTAGTTAACAGAAAGTAATGCGTCAATCCCTGCTTGAGCAACTACTATATCTTGGTCAGCACTACCAGAACTGCAACCAATTCCACCAACAATCTGACCATCAACAAAAAGCGGTAAGCCACCACCAACTACACAAAAACGACCTTGATGGGAAGTTTGGATACCAAATGCTGGGCCGTGATTGATAACAGATTTACCATAATCTAAAGTTGCTTTTCTAGCTGCCGCCGCAGTAAATGCCTTGTCGATAGAGACATTAATGCTTGTAATTTTTGCATTATCCATTCTTGTAAATAACATGAGATGACCACCATCGTCCACAATAGCGATATCCATATCTATACCTATCTCAATTGCCTTATTAATGGCACTATCCATCATTTTCTTTGTATCTTCAAGTGTAAGTTTTAGTACTTGTTTCATAACTTAACTCTCGGAACAGCTAATTCGCTTCTCTGCAACCTCTGTTTGACTGGCTCATAGATAATATGACTCATGAAAACCCCTTTATATTAATCACTTTCGTAATAATATAACTAGATTTTCAATGAGTAGATTTAGTAATTATCAAAGGCAATTTAGGTCAAATCAACTGACACATTTATTGCGGTTTAATATTTACTTTAAGGTGGCGTCCCGTAGGAGATTTGAACTACCTGTTTCCAAGAAAATTGACAATTTATCTACTTTACCTGCTTAGCTTCAAGAAATTTTCGTCTATATTTAAT
>Ga0207964_1000237_pt1 | contig 17206 bp, 15 predicted proteins | sample Knorr_S23_td_250_FD_185608 | JGI IMG/M metagenome (GOLD analysis project Ga0207964, IMG submission 185608) | Marine microbial communities from Southern Atlantic Ocean transect - Knorr_S23_td_250_ad_251m_LV_A (SPAdes) (version 2) | ecosystem: Environmental > Aquatic > Marine > Oceanic | place...
CAAACATTTAGGGTGAGTTGGCCGATAAGCCGGGTTCTGTCATGGACAATCATTCATCTGGGACAAGCGTCACCGCTTGCCTCAAGCGACCTACCCGTTCCCAACGCGGGTCACGCCTTATGGGAACCTATTTGGTCTTGCTCCGAGTGGGGTTTACCATGCCACCACTGTTACCAGTGGCGCGGTGCGCTCTTACCGCACCCTTTCACCCTTACCTGTGCCTCCTAAGAAGCCATCGGCGGTCTGCTCTCTGCTGCACTTTCCGTAGGCTCTCGCCCCCCAGGCGTTACCTGGCACTCTACCCTATGGAGCCCGGACTTTCCTCTGTACCACACCCATTCAAACGCAAGCGAATGATCGAGAAGTAAATACAGCGATTGCCTGGCCAACTCGGCGGCAAGAGTACCACAATAAAGCAATCTCTTTAACCCTTTCGCTCTCTTAGGGGACTATGCTGATTGTGACGCAGACTTATTTTAATAAGGGATGATTTTCTGGCAACTGGCGGGAAATCCACAGCGCCAACTTATGGCGCATATTGGGATCGCTAATCTGGTCTTTAGCCAGAGGCTGTATCAGCTTATCTTCAACCAGTACTTTATAAATAAACTCGACCTTTAACTTGACCGAATCATGGGCTTCAATCTTTCCATAGGCGCGCTTCTCGGCATAGACAGCGCCTACTTGCAGTGCTTTTTTAACCAACTCGGGTTCATTGGCAATTTTATTCATAACTCAGCCTCTAACAACGATTATCAATCCACAAAAACACGGGCATTTCTAAATAGTCGCATCCAGCCACTGTCCTCGCCCCAATCCTCTGGATGCCATGAGTTTAGCACAGTGCGAAAAACTCGCTCCGGATGAGGCATCATCAATGTAGCTCGCCCATCAACTGAAGTAACCCCAGTAATCCCATCGGGCGAACCATTGGGATTGGCTGGATACTTGGTTGCCACCTGAAGATCATTCTCCAAATAGCGCAACGCAATTTGATCTGTCTGCTGAAGATTTGCCAGCGCCTGAGCCTGTGAAAATTCAGCGCGCCCCTCGCCGTGAGATACCGCAATGGGCATATAAGAACCCGCCATACCACGCAGTAAAATAGAGGGTGAATCCTCAACTCTAACCAACGAGAATCTCGCTTCGAATTGTTCTGATAGATTGCGCACAAAGCGCGGCCATAACTCAGCGCCAGGGATTAGAGATTTCAGATTGGATAACATCTGACAACCATTACAAATCCCCAAACTAAAGGTCTCTGGACGATGGAAAAACTGTTCGAATTGATCGCGCAGTTGCCTGTTAAACAAAATAGTCTTTGCCCAACCCTCACCGGCACCGAGAACATCACCGTAGGAAAAACCACCACAGGCGACCATACCGGAAAACTCAGCCAAAGAGCGACGCTCGGCAAGTAAATCACTCATATGCACATCAATGGCGCTAAACCCAGCGCGATCAAAAGCAGCCGCCATTTCCAAATGGCTATTCACCCCCTGCTCACGCAGTATGGCAATCTTCGGCCTTACCCCAGATTGAATATAAGGTGCGCAGATATCCTCTGCGGGATCATAACTGAGATTAACGGAAAGTCCGGCATCGTACTCAGCAATGCGCTCGAATTCCTCTTGCACACAATCGGCATTATCTCTTCGAGAAGCCACTTGATAGGAAGTGCGACTCCAATGCTCCTGCAACTCTACTCGAGGTTTAGAAAACAGTAATTCACCATCGCGGCTAATCTCTATACTATCCGCTTTATTGATAGCCCCCAATGCATGGGCGGCAACACCCACAGCGGCAAATTGCTCAACAACCTCCGTCACTTTTTGTTTAGGCAGTTGAATAACCGCACCCAACTCCTCACTAAACAACGCTGCCATCCAATCCTTAGCTAGCCCACTGAGATCAATACTCAAACCAGTGCGCCCGGCAAAAGCCATCTCTGCCAAAGTAGTAACCAATCCACCATCAGAGCGATCGTGGTAAGCAAGCAACGTATCCTGCTCGATCAGTGACTGCATTACAGTGAAAAATCCTTTTAGCACTTCTGCATCATCTACATCGGGTGCCACACTGCCCATCTGCGAATAAACCTGTGCCAGTATGGAACCACCCATTCGGTTAGCGCCTGCACCCAAATCAATCAGCACTAACCGAGTATCCTCACCATTATCGCGAAGCTGTGGGGTCAATGTTTTGCGCACATCCAACACTGGCGAAAACGCCGTGATAACCAACGACAGTGGCGCAGTAACCGATTTTTCTTCGCCATTATCCTGCCATGCGGTTCGCATCGACATACTGTCTTTGCCCACAGGTACGGTAATACCCAATTTAGGGCATAGATCCATACCTACCGCCTCTACAGTGCGATAGAGTTTTTCATCTTCGCCCGCAGAACCCGCCGCACACATCCAGTTGGCGGAAAGTTTGATATCTTTAATATCACCAATCTGCGACGCACAAATATTAGTTATAGCCTCACCAATTGCCATACGCCCTGAGGCCGGGGCATCAATCAGCGCCAACGGCGTGCGCTCACCCATAGCCATAGCTTCACCGGCAAAACTATCGTAGGTAACCGTGGTAACTGCACAATCGGCGACTGGAACCTGCCAAGGACCAACCATCTGATCTCGTGCCACCATACCGGTGACCGAACGATCGCCAATGGTAATAAGAAAGCTTTTACTGGCAACAGCGGGATGCTGGAGCACCCGCGTTACCGCTTCATTAATATTCAAATACAGGGTACTAAAATCTTCTACTTCCACTTCGCGCACAGTTGCAGTGCGATGCATTTTTGGCGGCTTGCCAAATAACACCGACATAGGAAGATCAACGGGGTTGTTATCGAAATGCTGGTCAGTTACCTGTATGCGTTTATCCGCCGTGGCTTCACCAACTACGGCGTAGGGGCAGCGCTCACGCTGACATATAGCCTCAAAACGTTGGACATCCTCTGGCAAAACCGCCAATACATAGCGTTCCTGTGCTTCATTACACCAAATCTCTACCGGTGACATCCCGGGCTCATCATTGGGAACCCTGCGCAACTCAAAGGTGCCACCTGTTCCACCATCTTTCACCAACTCAGGTAGCGCATTGGACAGACCACCAGCACCCACATCGTGAATAAAGGCAATGGGATTGGTATCACCCAACTGCCAGCATTGGTCGATCACTTCCTGACAGCGACGCTCAATCTCTGGATTTTGACGCTGTACCGAAGCAAAATCCAAATCCGCCGAACTTGTGCCTGTGGTCATACTAGAAGCCGCACCACCACCTAAACCAATCAACATAGCTGGACCACCGAGAACCACTAATTTTGCACCCGGCTGAAATTCTGGTTTTTCTATATGTTGCTCGCGAATATTGCCATAACCACCAGCGATCATTATCGGCTTGTGATAACCGCGTCGCTCGCCGGCAAAATCAGCCTCAAAGGTGCGAAAATAACCGCAGATATTGGGACGACCAAATTCATTATTAAAGGCGGCACCACCGATCGGCCCTTCGATCATAATGTCCAGCGCCGAAACTATACGCTCAGGCTTGCCGTAATCCTCTTCCCAGGGCTGGATATAGTTGGGAATTTGCAAATTGGATACAGTGAAGCCAACCAAGCCCACTTTAGGTTTGGAACCTCGACCCACAGCGCCTTCATCGCGTATCTCCCCGCCCGATCCAGTGCCTGCACCAGAAAAAGGTGCAATCGCCGTTGGGTGGTTGTGCGTCTCCACCTTCATCAGCAGATGCACAGGCTCAGTGCTGTAACCATACTCTTTGGTTTGCGGATCTGGATAAAAACGACCACCCACCGTTCCCGCGACTACTGCCGCATTATCTGAATAGGCAGAGAGCACATTTTCACCACCCAATTGATGGGTATTGCGAATCATGGCAAATAAACTATTGGCCTGATCTTCACCATCCAGTGTCCAACTGGCATTAAAAATCTTATGCCTACAGTGCTCAGAGTTAGCCTGAGCAAACATCATCAACTCTGTATCTGTAGGGTTGCGCTCAAGTCCCTTAAAGCTGGCAACCAAATATTGGATCTCATCATCGGCTAGAGCCAATCCCAAGGAAACATTAGCCTGTTCAAGAGCGCTGACACCACCCCCTAAAATATCCACTTCCATCAGTGGTGCGGGCTTATGCTGAGAAAATAAAGACTGCGCCTGTTGCAGATCATTAAAAACCGTTTCAACCATGCGATCATGCAACAGATCAGCAAGCGCATTCAGTTGCTGCTGAGTCAACGGCTCGCTGGCCTCAATATAGTATGCAATACCGCGTTCAACCCTAACTACCGATTGCAAACCGCAGTTATGTACTATATCGGTTGCCTTACTAGACCAAGGCGAGATAGTTCCTGGACGGGGAACCACCAATAACAGGCTACCCTTTAAATCCACCGACTGCTGTTTTGGACCATAGTCCATTAGCGCCTTCAACGTATTAGTCTGCTCAGCGGATAGCGGCTGGGTAACTTCAGCAAAATGGCGATACTCCGCCTCTATCTCAGTGACTGCAGGCACTACCTGCTTAAGATTATGGAGCAATTTTCTTCGGCGAAAAGCGGATAGAGCGGGAGCGCCGGGAACAATAATCATAAAGGGCTAATCTCAAAATTATGGAGTTTATTAAAGGCGGCTATTTTAGCCGAAAAATTCAGTTTTAGGCAGAAATAACTGAGAGAAACCTGTGCACAGATAAAGTTTTTTGTTTAATCCCCACGCAATAAGGGATAATAAATAATCGAAGCCCGACTTTAACGGCCTACGAGGGCATAAAATCATTGGTGCAAAAGTTTCTGAGAATTGTTAGCACCATTGTGTAAAATGCCGAAAGGAAGTGGGTAAGCAATATCTAGTAGCAATCATTTTTAGGGCTTTAGATGCATCAGCTATCAACAACAACCAAAACCGTTCGCAACCGCACCATGCTAGCTATGATTGCATTTGTATTTGCGGCCTATATTTCAGATAGCACCCATATCAGTGACCTCGAAAAAGTAACCTCTAGAGGTCAACTGGTAATGCTGACCCTACCGGGGGCTACCACCTACTTTGAAGATGGTCACGGCAAAAACGGATTTGAATATCTGCTTGCTAAAGCCTTTGCCGATAGCCTAGGAGTAGAGCTAAAGATAACCACCAAATCAACACTACCCAGCCTTTTACTTTCAGTGGGCAGTCCTCAGGGGGACTTTGCGGCGGCTAATTTAGCCAAAACATCTGAACGCGACAAATCGCTACAATTCTCCATCCCCTACCATCAAGTAGTTCAGCAACTTATATACCGAGCTGGACAAAAGAGACCCAAAGCCATTGACGAACTACAGGGTGATTTAGTGGTGATCGCCGGCTCATCCCATAGCGAAAATCTAAAAAAACTGCGCCATCGTATGCCAAACCTATTTTGGACAGAAGAGAAAGATGCAGAGATGAGCGAGATGATTCGCAAAGTACATGAGGGTGAAATAGATTACACCGTGGCCGACTCGCTGGCCTTCGAGATCAACCGACATATTTACCCAAATGCACGCAAAGCCTTTGATATATCGGCCCTGCAAGGTATTGTTTGGGCCTTTCCAGAGCACGGCGATGGCTCTCTATTGAAGGCCGCCAACCTATTTTTAAAACAGTATATTGACAGCGGGCAACTAGCTTCCCTAAAACAACAATTATTCGCTCAGACCAAACGATTCTCAGCGGCAGACTCTCAGCAACTGGGTCAGCTAGTGGCCAATCGACTGCCAAAATATAAACCACTCTTTCGCGATGTTGCTGCCAAACACAATATCGACTGGCACCTTATCGCTGCCATTGCCTACCAAGAATCGCACTGGAACCCGCACGCCAAATCTCCCACTGGTGTCCGCGGACTTATGATGTTGACCTTGGATACTGCCCGCGAGATGAAAGTAAATAATCGTCTAGATGCAATTCAAAGCTTGGAAGGTGGCGTTGCCTACTTTGTAAAACTTAAATCTCGACTACCAAAGCGCATCAGTGATCCAGACCGAACCCTTATGGCATTAGCCGCCTACAATGTGGGCTTTGGGCACCTTGAAGATGCGCGCATTTTGACAGTTCGACACAACAAAAACCCAGACCTGTGGACCGATGTTCGCCAATATTTACCCTTACTGAGCAAAAAGAAATATTACAGCACCGTCAAAAGGGGCTATGCGCGAGGCCATGAACCGGTAATCTACGTTGATAATATCCAATACTACAGAACCTACCTACAACTGCACTCGGTCTCCCAACAATCGATTAACAAAAACGAAATGGATACAGATATGGGCGATTGGCAACCCACTACTCCCGACTCACTTTAAGATTTTTATCATCTTCGACGCTTAAAAAAATCCTTTATCAATGCCCCGCAGGGTTGCTCCAATACCCCGCCCTGCCATTCGATGGAATGGTTAAAATACGTCTGATCCATCAATTTTAGCTGACTGGTCAGTGCACCCGCTCGGGGCTCGAGGGCACCAAAAATAATCCGTTGAATACGCGCGTGAACCATGGCTCCCACACACATGGTGCAGGGCTCTATGGTGACATAGAGATCGCAACCAGAAAGCCTATAATTTTCCAAATAAGCCGCGGCATTGCGCATTGCAACAATCTCTGCATGGGCCGTGGGATCAGAACTTGCTATGGGCTGATTAAACCCCTCTCCGATCACCTGATCATTGCGCACCACCACCGCACCCACCGGCACCTCACCCAAGTCAGCTGCCTGCTGTGCAAGCGCCAGTGCACGCTGCATATATGCTGTATTAATTTGCAAAAATTATTCCCGTTATTTCAACTCTATTTAAAAAAATAGCGTAAACTCCACGCCATAGGATACTTTAAAGCCATAGTAAGATGTCAATTAACTCAGTAAATCAGCCTATTGCTCTACACTCAGACTGGAAAGCTGAGTTAAGTACCTGTATCAGCTCTACAGAGCAACTGCTCAATCAACTGGGACTGGGTATAGAAGATCTATCAACCGCACAGCAAGCCGCGGCCACATTTGCACTTAAAGTACCCCAACCCTTTGTCAATCGTATGGCCTATGGAGACCCCAACGATCCGTTGCTAAAACAGGTCTTACCTGTTGCGGCCGAACTGACTAGTAGCCCCAACTATAATCCAGATCCCATTCAAGAATCTCAATACAATCCAGTGGCAGGCATTGTACATAAATACCGCCGTAGAGTTTTAATGATTGTCAGCCCCAACTGCGCCATCAACTGTCGCTACTGCTTTAGGCGTCACTTCCCCTATGAAGAAAATCGCCAGAGTAAAAAACAATGGCTAAGCGCACTAAACTACTTGAAAGAAAGGCCAGAAATTAACGAAGTTATCTACAGTGGTGGCGATCCGCTGGCCGCCAACGATCATTTCCTAAGCTGGCTAACCGAACAAATAGAATCTATTAGCCATATTAAAAGACTGCGCATTCACACCAGATTGCCCGTAGTTATACCCTCCAGAGTAGACGACTCACTGCTAAATTGGTTGGCTAATACAGGCCTAAAACCAACCGTTGTACTGCATATCAACCACGCCAACGAAATCGACCAACAGGTGCACAATATGGTGTGCAGACTCAAAAGTACCGGGGTCAACGTACTGAATCAAAGCGTGTTACTAAAAGATATCAATGACAGCGCCTATGCGCTTATCTCGCTGAGTGAGAAACTGTTCGACAGCGGCATAATGCCCTACTACCTGCACCTCATGGACCCAGTACAGGGCGCCAGTCATTTCGATATACCCGAACAAACCGCCAGCAACCTCTATCGACAAATTCAACAGGAATTGCCAGGGTTTTTAGTTCCCAAACTAGTGCGTGAAATCCCCGGCGAAAAATCCAAAACCTTGCAAATATAAAAAATCAAAAGGGGTGCCAACTGGCACCCCTTTTTTTACCTGATACTCAGCAACTAACTACTCTTCCCCAGCTTCCTCATCATCACCATTAAACGCATCTGCCACCTTGCCAACCGCAGTGATAGGCATTTTGACAATTCCAGCGGTGGTCTCGACTACCGCCACAGGTATACTAAGCAATGTACAGCCACTCAATCCAACAAAGGCCATTACAAAAATTATCTTATTAAACATAGATATTCCTTAAATTAAAAATTAAATACAAGTAGTTACTCACTAAATCCAGCGCCTTACCTGCCGGCAGTAAACTGGGTAGGCTTCTGGGAATAATTCTTTCATCGCCCGCTCCTCTGGCTGTATCTGAAAAAGATAAATATAGACCACAAAACTAGGTAGCAAAACAAAACCGCTGATAGCACCCGTAAAAACCCAAACGCTAAGTATAAATAATAGCATGGCCAAATACATGGGATTTCTACTCAATCTATACACACCAGTGGTAACCAGTGCGGAAGCTGTTTTGGGCTGCAACGGATTTAACGTAGTTTTTGAGCGCGCAAAAGAAACAATTGCCGCCGTTAAAACAACCAATCCCATAACTGCAATCAACAGGGCCACTACAGACTGATAATCAAATACCCATCTGGGCAATCGATCTGCTGAGCAATAAATAAGTACAGCGCATAACAGCGCAACTATAGGAGGTGGTATTTTATGGTTAAGACTCAACTTAAAATCCTTTCAAAGTGAGAAATTTTTCTGGCAACCAGAATACCTATTGTAGCGAATAGCAATCACTATGGGTAATCAGCGGGATAAACCAACGTATCTTGAAAATCAGGCACTAGATATCCGCGTTATACTTCTTTCTCCGCTTAACCAACAAAGCAATACCCAACGTACTTATCAATAGCAATAGAACAACCGTGGCCACCATGAAGCCATCACGCCATTTGCGCCCAGTTAGACCGGTTAGCGGGCTCCATTTATGTAGCACCGAAAAACTCCAGCGTTCGACGCGATCTACTCTGGTACTGCTGTCTACCAATATACCTGTAGTCGTATCCACAAACAGTGTGGTGGCGGCACTATCAGCTAACGCCACCTTCCAGACCGGCAACCGCTTATTGCGAAAATCATAGTCGGGGCCAAAGCGCCTGACGGGTGTGGGTTTAGATAATTGAGAAGCGTCCAAGCCAGAAAAGCGCATCGCCATGGCGGTGGCTAATTTAGCATCATCTAGGGACGCGGAGTCGCCACTAAAGGACGCCGGCAAATACAATGCGTTATATTCGCTGGATTTTCCTGCAAATCGCTGCTCGCGATCCACCTGATCGACGGACTGCGCGACACTGGCGCGCCAGTACAGATGCAAATCTGGGCCACGAATCAACGACAAACTATTAATAGCCTCAGCGTTAAGTTTCTGCAAACTCTGGGTATTTATAGTGGCCGACTCTAGTGCCGAAAATGGCTGATCCAGACGTATTCCGTATTGAGTCTCCACCAGAGACATCTGCCACAGATGATAAAAACCACTGGCCGACCAAGCCAATAGAGGAAACCACAGAATATAGCCCAAACGCCGATGATAGCGTCGCTTGCCATCGCGAATCAGTCGCGATTTTATCGATAAAATAAGCATAAACCCGACTATGGCACTGGCCAATAGACAGAGCATAAACAGACTAACCAAAATCAACCGTCCATACTCCAGAGAGTCCAACCACTTAAATGTATGCAGATGCTGAAATAGCCACTGCACCCTGTGCTTAAATGGGTTGGACAGGCTGGCCAAGGCGCCACTCTCTGTATAGACAAAAGCCTGTACAGGGCGCTCGCCACCAAATTGCACTTTATAGACTGGCAATAGGCGATTTACTTTGGGATATTGATCAGAAAACTGGGTGTGAAACTCAACAGTCTCTATCAAATCCACCTCTAGGCCAGTGTAATAACTAGCCAACCACTGCGCCTGTAGGAAATCCTGATTATGCAATGGTTGCCGACTGTGCAGATCGTAATACTGTCTAGGTCTGTGCTGATCAAAGGTCAACTGCAATAGGGGTCCATTTTTACTGGGCACCAGTTTGATCAATCGCGCATCTGCCAGATTGGGCACTGATTGGATAAGCGCGGTTAGCTTTTCTAGGGGCTCACCACTGACTTGCATACTGGGTGGATAAAACCGCTCCGCTTGAGGGCCAAACCAACTCATTAGCGGATGGGTAATAGCACTTATTCCCCAAATAAACAGGGCGATAGCACTGCTCCAAGCAATTTTCCTATGCCAGCGCATTAGGCTACTTTTAAACATGCTCGCTCCCCTATCTCAGCTAATCATCAAAACGACCAACGCAGTCCCACAAACCAAGATCTGGGCATACCAGGTCTATAACTAATATCTGTGTCATTGACTTGATTGGATGTGTAGGTGGAATACAGCTTATCGGCTAAATTTGCACCGCGCAGATAGAGATTAAACTGATCTGAAACTGTGTAATTAAGCCTCAAATTAAGCAGATTATGTCCCTTATAGGTTTGGGTATTGGTTTCGTCTGTATAGTATTTACCCACCGAATCCCATTCCAACTCGGCTTTAAACTCAGGCAATATTTCAGGATTGTAGGCCAGACGCAGATTAGCCAAATTCTGCGGTGCTTTGCCTACTTGATTGCCGGCAAAATTAATCTGCTGATTGCAGAAGCAAGTGCGCGAAAAGAACACATAATTAAAATCTTTATAGGACTGATCTGTATGGGTTAAAGACAACCCCAACTGCCATTCATTATTGACCCTGTAATCTAGCCCCAACTCAATACCACGATGAACCGTTTTACCAGCATTGACTATCAAGCGACTTGCATCTCTAATCACCGAGACAATATCGTCCTCAGTGTTCATCTCGTAGAACGCCAGTTCATAGTTAAAATCATCGCCAAACCGACCGCGAAACCCTATTTCAGCACTAACAGTAGTTACTGGTTGTAACTCAGTGCTATTTTGCGAAGAGCCGGGGCGGAACAGCGCCCCTACCGTGGGTGCACGAAAGGCATAGCGGTAGTTGGCATAGGCTTGATGGTGCTCAGAATACTGATAAACAGCACCAAATTTAGGGCTGGTATTGCTATAGTCAATGGCAGTGCTCGCTGGGCGACGATGGGAAAAATCGGCGGGATCAGCCGGCAAAAAGTTTTCGTAATCCACCCTAAACTGATCATATCGAACCCCCAGATTAATCCGCCACTGGGTATTGAGTTGCAACTCAGTTTGAATATAAGGGGATACAGAACGCTGTTTGGCATCGAAATGATAATTGAGTTCGCCGCTAGCTGTATAATCTGTATAAATATCCTCTGTTTGCACAACATTAATTTTTTCTTCGCGATAACTAGAGGGAGTGGTATCTAAATCCATACCCACAATAAGTTCCACAGCATCATTCAACAGTCGCTGACGGTACTTTAACAATGCGCCATAGCTAGTGAATTGATAGTCGCGACTATTGGGATCATAGCTCACCATCCAGTGGGGCATTATGCTCATGTGGTTATGGCGATAAAACGGCGTTAGGGTCAACAATTGATCGCCACTGATTTGATAGGCTATTTCCGCCGATAAGCGCAATGCCTCAACCTCGCGAAAGCCTATATCATCGTGGTACAGATTTTTTCTGCTGTTATTTTGGTAATCCTCAATCTCTAAGCTCGACACCCCAGACTGATCAATGGTTGAGTACGCAGCAATTAGCTTTACCTGCGTCAGATCATTTATCTGAGTATCCACACGCCCAGTTAATGACTGCCGAGTATAATCGGCAGCATCGCGAAAGCCATGGCTCTGGGTATGGTTAAAATCCAATCTAGCCGCCCGATTATCGTTGCCACCAGAAACACTGAGCAAACTGCGTTGCCAACCGTCAGAGCCCTGCTCAAAATTGATGCCCATCTCTGAAACCACCGAGGGCGCCTTGCCAATCACATTGATAACACCGCCAATGGCATCACTGCCATAGAGAGCCGAGGCTGGTCCTTTAATCACTTCCAAGCGACTACTTTGCGGAATATTGATTTCATATAAACCATTGTGATTAAAAAAACCTGTGGGTCGCGTGGGCAAGCCATCCTCTAAAAACAGGTACACCCCAGCGGTAGTAATCGGCTGACGAATAGAGGCCATATGCCCCTCGCCCCCCAAATTATTGATATGTACACCGGCGATACGATTTAACGCCTCAGCGGGATGGGAAGGGGAAATATCGCGCAACTCCTGTTCGGATAGCACGCCGATAGACTCGGCCATTTCATTGAGATTTCTCGCCTCTCTAGTGGTGGTCACCACTATTTCTTGGATATTTTCTGAACTGCCTAGATTTTCTGCAAAAACTAAGGGCGCAACAACCGCAAAAATGATCGCAAAAGCACAGTGCTTTAAAGGCATAAATTGGACTCGGGGCTCTAGAAATTAAGCCGCGAATTTTAAAGCCCAAACTGGGTTAACGGAATGTGACAAATTGTCGCAGTTTCCAACACCAATAATTATATTTGTCTAAACCTGAATATCTCATCACCCATATCATTATAGGTTTGGGTAGGCTGCCAATCCAACTGCAAGACCTACCACAAAGCTTGTTCCATCAATCATATTACTAACTTCCTATCCGTTAATCCTTAATAATCGCTAGATCAAATTTACTCTGATTATTTGATACCACTTTAATTATTTTTATTAATGCGAAAGAACATACTACTAATGTAATGTCGGCGGCGATATCTAAATACGCTATGTTGTTTAACTGGCTAAACGAAAAATCTTGCCCAAAGTCATTTTCAAACGTTCGCCGCAAAGATAAATTCGAAAAACCATTAGAAATTATCCATGTAGTCCACCACAGGGGAAACATGCCATGCGGTTTTTGCTCCTTCCATTCCTGAGTATTGTAATGAAGCCTTATATATCTCTTTTAAGGCTAAATATGGTTTAAATAAATTCGCAAAAGGAATAAAGTGCCAACCAACACACCATCCTGGACTGTATTTAAGTTTATCTACCTTCATCTCATGATTCATTTTGCATGATAGGTACAACCATCTACCTATCACGAAAAAAGAGGCAAATAAAATGATCATATAAATTAAAGATACTGCCTGTACCCGAATATCATTTCTTTCAGCAAGATAGAGGAAAGTTTCATCTGACAACTCACTTGTTACAAAGTATGAGTTTATTAAATCAATCTGAATCAAATTTGATGCTATGTTCACAAGACAGATGATAATCACAGCATACAATGTGTATTTTGCTACTCTTGATATTCCTTCTGTTGACATTTCTTTTTCCTTATTCCGCAAATAGACAAGTAATACTAACCATATATCAAAAAAGTTCCAAATAGAGAAAAAATCAATAAAGTAACCTTTACTTCCCTTTTTTATTATGATAAGTTTAGGTTACATTAATAAAGAGAGGCTATTATGGCAGAGTTAATCCCTATACTAGGAATTTTGGCGGGAATTATTATCCCATTAGGCGTATTTGTTTGGTTATATTTTGAAGAAAAAAACAAAAGGGACACCCTTATTGAAATCTCCAAAAATATCCAAGACCCCGCTGAGATTAAAAAAATTCTTGAGCAGTTAGAAGGCAAAAAAGAGCCTATTAATCATAGAAGAAGAGGAACCATTACCTTATTTGTTGGTATTGGTTTATATCTTCTAGGTTGGGCTGCCCTAGGCAGTGTCCTTAAAGGTGTTGGTCTTCTGGTTGGTGCAATTGGCATAGGTACGATTATTGCTGGGTATATTTTTCCAAATGATAGCGCACTGCTTTCCAAAGCCGTCGAAGAATTTGAAGAAAAATAACCATGGGTAAAAACCACGATAAACTCAAAAATAATCTTCACAAGATTAGAAAAGCTCAGGGTATAACCCAACAGGAACTCTCTGAGCGAGCAGAGGTGTCGAGAAAAAGTATTAATGCAGTTGAGAACGGTGTTTATATTCCGTCCACCGTTCTCGCATTAAGGATCGCAAGAACACTAAACAGCTCGGTTGAAGAGATATTTGAACTACCCTAAATCGGCTAGCTTGCCAAGCCAGTGATTATGGGTTTTGTTCAGCGTGACAAACCACAACCAATTTATTACCTGTGGGGTCACGGACATAGGCCGCGTAAAAGTGGGGATGGACATCTCGCAATCCTGGAGCGCCCTCATCTTGCCCGCCATTTTCTAATGCCAGCGCGTGAAATCTCACCACCTGCTCTCTGGTTTGGGCAAGTAGGGCAATATTAACACCATTGCCCGCTGTGGCCGGCTCACCGTTAAAGGTACTGCCAATAAACAGGCAGTTGACCCCACTGCCCATATCCTCTTTGTTGCCATAACCTGCATAGGTATCTCCAGTATCTTCCCGCGAGACACCCAACACTGGCATTACCTGATCATAAAAGGCTATGGATTCGGAGAGATTATTGGTACCCAAACAGATATGGCTAAACATAGTAATCACTACTCAAAAGTCTAATTTTTATGGCATCAAGCAAATTGTTAGTTTAACTAGGGATCCATAGAAGTGCCACAGGCAACTTCCCAAAGAAAACCATCGGGATCAGAAAAATAACCCGAATAACCACCCCAAACAGCAGACTGTGCGGGTTTAGTAATCTCAGCACCGGCTTGTTTAGCAAAATCGAGAACCCGATCGACTTGGGAGGGATTGGAAACATTATAGGCAAGGGTAAAACCTCGAAAATTTGAACGATCTTCCTCAACTGTTGCGTCAGCAGCTAATTGATCATGGGGATAAAGCGATAGGGTAAACCCATTCATCTGTATAAAGATAATATGCTCGGAACTATCTTGGGTTGCTTTCCAACCGAGGCCATCCAGATAAAACTTGGCGGACTGTTTTAAATCAGAAACACCTAAGGTAATTAAAGTCAGCCTCTGTTCCATTAGATAAACCTAAATTCGATATTTCAAATAAGAGACCAAAGGCGGATAGTATGCCCTAAAGTTCCATGGACTCCCCGCTAAATCCTTACCAGAGCATCCTCATTCTCCAAAGAGTTTATCTCTGTGATCAAGAACTATTTCTACACTTTTTGCCGCTTAACATCTTTTTAAATAAGTCCAACTGACTTTGATCTAAACTACTACTTGTCCACCAAACTGCATGTTCATTTATGCCTCGCTGATCATCAATAATCAGCCCCCACATTGGTGTAATCTGATTTGGGATCATTGAGTAACGAACATCTGTGACAAGATTTTTTTCTTGGTCATAGGCCAAATAGTCCTGTGAAAACCAACGAAATCTTTCAATATCCTTCTTTTGCTGGCTGTCCTTATTAAGATTGGGTAGATGACGTTGGTAGTCAAATATTCTAACGCTTTCTCCCATACACCAGGTTGATGATTGAACCGTTCGAATAGCATCAACATAAAATCTATCTTCGTGCTGATAAATGGACTTCCATAAAATCAGATTCCCAAATGATGGCTTGAGAGTCAGGCGCTCTGCATTATGCCCTCTTGAATGCACAAGTTCGATGGCAGCCGATAAAGCTCTTTCATATTGAACAAAACCTAAAGATAGATAAAAAGTAATCCATCCAATTGCAAAAAAACTAAAAATCCTTTTTCTTGTTTTTATTGCAATGCCTAAGAGGATTAAGATAGGAATCGTAAAGAGTGGATCAACAATAGATATATTATTCCAAGCAACCCGCTCGTTCGAGAAAGGCCAAAAGAGTACGGTGCCGTAGGAGGTGCATGCATCAAGCAACCCATGGCTTGCATATCCCAAAAAACTTGCCATATAGACAGTCTTTAGACTCAAGGATCCTTTAAACAGAGGAAAGATAAGAAAGGCGACAATCAAAGAGCCAAAGGGAATAAAAAAAAGTGAGTGACTGAACTGCCTGTGGTATTCAAGAAATAAAATTGGATCATTTGATGACCGAATCAAAATATCTAAATCAGGTGCCAATCCTGCAAGAAAACCGATAACACCAATCCTGATGATATTATTCCTGTTAGCTGTGGATTGCGCAAAGGCTGCGCCAACTGTTCCTTGAGATATTGGATCCATATTGATTGAGTAAAATATTATTTCCTGTCAATGAAAATAAGTTTTTAAGGCTTCTGGGTTTTTAGTTTATCCCATGATTACAATTGAAAGTAGTATCAAGCTAACAGAAAAGCTGATACCTGTGCGAATGTTGTTAAAGCAATTCCATTTTGTTTCAAATTTTATTCGCTCTGCGCCTGTGGTTTCATCATTCATTTTGCGGACTGATTTTAAATCAGAAACACCTGCAGTAAAAATAATTCGAAACCCAATAACCACAAGGGCTTGCGAGAAAAATATACCTAGTGTGTAGTAACTAGGTATATTCCTTATTATTTTTGTCTAAAACACCACTTTCATAAAACCGTTTTATTCTAATAGTGCCTTTGCAATTTCAGATGCATAAGGCTGAAGGTTTCCACCTCGCGCGTTGGCTACAACAATAACAACTAAGTTATCTTTGGGATAGGCAATAAGAGCTGAGCGTCCTCCTAGCCCTTCACCGCCCATGCTTATACGTTCCGGTAGTGAAGAATTTGCCGAATTATTAGAGTAAAAGTGCGAAAATACTTTAAGAAGACTTTCAGGAGAAGCGTTAATAGCTCCAGCCCCAAATTTACAACTATTGTCAACAAAAGGAGCTTCTATATACCCTTCCACTACAGGCTCGTAGAAAGATGTTACATTCAATCGCTCATTATTCTCGGGGTTGTCGAATTCAATACGGAGAGCCTTGCTAGGAACAAAAATAAATTCACTCATCAGCTCTTTAAAGGGTTTCTTTCCTGCTACTTCTATCACGGCACTTAGCAGTACATAACCAAAACTGGTGTAATTAATTTCTTCTCCTGGCTCTGAAATTAAAGGATCATTAATAAACACTGACATTGCCATTTGAGGTGAAGTGCAATGGTTTTTACTTAAGCGAAGCCATTCATCATTGCTACTATAATGCCTAATGCCACTTTTATGAGAAAGTAGGTGCTGAACAGTAATTTTTTGCAAATGAATTGGAATATTTGGGAGATAGAAGGAGACCGGAAGCTCAAGATCTAATGATCCATTTTTAACTAATAGATTAGCTAGTATTTCTGTAACCCCTTTTGTAAGGCTATACATTCTAAAAATCGTTTCATTATTTATACTGCTTTCATCAGCAATATCTGCGTATCCTGTTTGTTTAAAATAAACTTTATCGTTATAAGAGACTGCAAGACTAAC
>Ga0207964_1000238_pt1 | contig 17203 bp, 15 predicted proteins | sample Knorr_S23_td_250_FD_185608 | JGI IMG/M metagenome (GOLD analysis project Ga0207964, IMG submission 185608) | Marine microbial communities from Southern Atlantic Ocean transect - Knorr_S23_td_250_ad_251m_LV_A (SPAdes) (version 2) | ecosystem: Environmental > Aquatic > Marine > Oceanic | place...
AACGTATTGAACGTATCAAGTTCGATACTGCACAGTTACTCTGACACCTACTTTAAAGGCAGCCAATCTATAGACTGGAACTACCTGAAAAATATGCGATTTAACTTTGCCATGCTGAGTTTGGAGTATGGTCTTACAAGCAAAATCAAACTTACCTCTGAGATGGGCTATTTCATTGATAAATCTTTGAGGTATGGATTTATCGATCAGAAGAGAAAAGCATTTGGCTTGGGAGATCTTGTTCTTGGGTTCCAATATCACTTGTACAACAACAGGTCTCGAATGATAACTATTTCCCCAGGAATGAAAGTATCGTTTCCTATTGGGGCCTTCGATCAAATGAATGGGAATATCATTTTACCTGTAGACATCCAACCCTCATCGGGAAGTTTCAAGCTTAACCCCACGGTATTAATTACAAAACAATTCCCAAGTTCAAAACTCTCAGCGAGCTCATTTCTATCGGGTGAATTTTCTCAAAGAATAAATACAGAACGGACCCATTACAAGTACGGGAACCTGTATCGAGCTAACTTGAAACTCATCTATCAATCCTCAGAAAAATTAAATTTAGGAATAGCTCTTCATTTTCAGCACAGAAACAAAGCTGAAAATAAGAACGAAATTATGCAATACACCGGAGGTAGTTACCTCGACCTCCAACCCAGCTTTTCCTACACATTAAAACAAAATTATACGCTAAACACCTTCATCGGCATTCCTATTTACAAAAATGTAAACGGCATTCAATTGACCAATAAGTACAGCCTTGGATTTGGGATTTCTAAAAGCTTTCATCTCAAAGCTCTAAAACCTCAAATCGCACCCGATATTCTTTAAAAAAATAATTCTTTTCAATTCATTAGGCTAGTAAACGCGAAGACAGAAGAATAGTGTATTTTTAAGTAAATTTTCCATTGTATGCACCTATTAATTTCACCAGCAAAAACCTTAGACATGAATTTCGACTCCCCCATGTCAAAGGTCACCAACTCTCCATTTACTGAGGAGTCTAACTTATTAATCAATGAGTTAAAAAAATTAAGCGCTACTGAGATTCAAAATTTAATGAGTGTAAGTTCCAAAATTGCTGAACTTAACGCTGAGCGTTTTGCAAATTGGAGTTTACCTTTTAATGAAGCTAATTCAAAAGCAGCTGTTTTTGCTTTTAAAGGTGATGTTTACACAGGTCTTGAAGCCGAATCTTTGTCAAATACTGATCTGGAATTTGCTCAAAATCATCTCAGTATTTTATCCGGCTTATACGGTCTTTTGCGCCCCATGGATTTGATGCAAGCCTATCGACTTGAAATGGGAACTAAATTTGCCAATAAGAGCGGTAAGAACCTCTACGAATTCTGGGGTAATAAAATCACTGATGAAATAAACAAAAGAGAAAAAGATTACATCATCAATCTTGCTTCAAATGAATATTTCAAAGCCGTGAACAAAAAAGCTTTAAACGCAGAGATCATTAACCCTGTTTTTAAAGACGAAAAAAATGGCACCCTGAAAATCATTAGCTTTTACGCTAAAAAAGCACGTGGAATGATGACGCGATTCATCATTCAAAACCGCATTAAAAATGTGGAAGAAATAAAGAATTTTAATCTGGGTGGATATGCGTTCAGCGAAAATCTGTCCAACACTAAAGAATGGATTTTCACAAGATGAGTATCGTAGGAAAAAAAATCAACTTAGAAGTTTTAAGAAATACTGAAATCGGACTTTTCTTAGACACTGAAAACAAAGAACACGATGGTATTTTATTACCCAAACGATACGTACCCAAAGGAGTTGATGTAGGAGATTTTATTGACGTTTTCATTTACAGAGATTCTGAAGATCGTATTATTGCTACACGCTTAGAACCCTACATTCATATTGGAGAGTTTGCTTACCTAAACGTTAACAAAGTGGAATCCTACGGAGCATTTCTAGATTGGGGTTTACCTAAAGATCTTTTTGTTCCTGTATCGCAACAACGCTCCTTAATGGTGAATGATGGGTACTACCTTGTATATGCCTATATCGATGAACAAACAGATAGAATTGCAGCTACTGCTAAAGTGCACAGACACCTGCAGAACGAAGCTGAATCTCTCGAAGTGGGTGAAGAAGTAGACCTTTTAATATGTGACGAAACCGATTTAGGCGTTCGCGTCATCGTAAACAACAAATTTTGGGGACTTCTCTTTCACAATGAAATCTTCCAAAACCTCAGTGAGGGACAAAAAACCAAAGGTTATGTAAAATCCATACGAGAGAGTGATCAAAAAATTGACATTACCCTAAAAAAAGAAGGAATGGAAGAGGTGAAAGATGCTCGATCACAAATTATTGAAGCTTTACACGATGCAGGTGGATTTTTACCTCTACATGACAAATCAGCCCCTGAAGCCATCTATGAGGAATTAGAGATGAGTAAAAAAGTCTTTAAAAAAGCAATCGGTAATCTTTATAAAGATAAAATGATCGCCATTAAAAAAGATGGAATTCATTTGTTAGAGTAACTAGTACTTGGTATTAGGTACTTAGTTTTTAATAGATTGATAATTTGGTGTTCCTCATACTTAACACCCTGTACTTTGTGCTTTGTACTAATTCCCAGAATTTGACTTCTTCATATACTTAGGCTTCCCTCCTTTGTAATTCGAATTGAATCTTTTCTTTTTTCTCTTTGGATTGGGTTTATTCCTTTTCTTTTCGGGCTCATAAAGAGGTGCTTCACCCATACGTTCAGGAAGTGGTAATTTATCAATCTCCTTATCGATAAGTGCTTCAATGTTAAAGAATAAAATTTGATCTCTTTCATTGATTAATGTAATGGCATGACCTTCAGATTCATTTCTTCCGGTTCTACCTATTCTATGAATGTAATCTTCTGCATCCGTAGGAATATCATAATTTATTACCAATGAGATCCCTTTGATATCAATTCCTCTCGAAACAATATCAGTGGCTACTAGAGTAGTGAACTTTTTAGCTTTAAATTGCCCCATAACTTCCTCACGCTCCTTCTGTTCCAAATCAGAAGACATAGCTTTAGAAGGGATTCCTTGCTTCTTCAACTCTCGTTGAATGGTAGAAATATTCTTCTTAGTAGAAGAAAACACGATGACCGATTCAAAGTCCATTTGCTTAAGAATATGTGCTACCAATGGAGCTTTTTGCTTATCATAAGCCAAGTAAGCTTCCTGACAAATGGTTTCTGCAGGTTTTGATATAGCCACATTTACGCGAGCGGGATTACTAAGAATGTTTTGAGCCAACTGCACGATCTTAGAAGGCATAGTAGCAGAAAATAATAAGGTCTGTCTTTTCTTTGGAAGCTTATCCACAATACGCATGATATCATGATTAAAACCCATATCCAACATTCGATCTGCCTCATCCAAAATCAAGTATTCAACCCCAGACAAATCAATATTTGCAAGAGATAAAAAAGACAATAAGCGACCTGGAGTAGCTATAATTACTTCAGTACCTTTTTTCAAAGCCTCAGATTGAGCTGTCCAAGTATTACCATCACCCCCACCATACACTGCTTGCGAACTCACATGAGCAAAGTAGGAAAACCCGTCAAATTGTTGATCAATCTGCTGAGCTAGCTCCCGAGTTGGCGCGATAATGATTGCTCGGATTTTTTTCTTTTTAACCTTATGCAATTCATTCAATATGGGTAATAAAAATGCTGCTGTCTTCCCAGTACCTGTTTGTGCACAAGCAATAATATCTCGTCCTTCCATAATGACTGGGATAGCCAATTCTTGAACAGGAGTAGGTTTTTCAAAATACATTGCGTCCAAACCTTCTTGTATGTCTTCGTGGAAATTAAGTTCCTTAAATGTCATGTCGTTTTCTTATTTTAATATTTACGGACATTAAAAATCTAATGAGAGAAATTACTTCCCATCTTTATAAGCTTTTACTGCCTTTCTAACCGAACCGTATTTCAATAGATACTCTTGTGCTGTATCAAAGTCTAAATTCGTTTCATCAACAATCATTCGAGATCCTCGATCCACTAATTTATCGTTACTCAATTGCATATCTACCATTTTATTCCCTTGAACCTTTCCAAGTTTTATCATTAAAGAGGTAGATATCATATTCAAAACTAGCTTTTGGGCTGTACCTGCCTTCATACGAGTACTCCCAGTGATGAATTCAGGGCCTACAACAACCTCTACAGGAAAATCTGAAGACTCCGTTAAAGGCGAATTTGCATTACAGGTTATACAGCCTGTCAAAATATTTTCCTTTCTACAAGCCTTTAAAGCTCCAATAACATAAGGGGTTGTTCCTGAGGCTGCAATTCCTATTACTGAATCTATACCGGTGATTTTATGTTCTTGCAAATCTGACCAGCCCATATCGACCTGATCTTCAGCAAATTCAACTGCTTTACGAATCGCTCCATCTCCGCCAGCTATTAGCCCTACAATATGATTGTGTGATACTCCAAAGGTTGGAGGGCATTCAGAGGCATCAAGTATTCCCAGACGGCCACTTGTTCCAGCTCCTAAATAAAACAATCTTCCTCCCTTTTTCATACGAGGGAGAATTTGCTCCACCAAAACTTGAATTTGTGGTATGGCTTCACAGACTGCATCAGCAACTTTTTGATCTTCCTGATTCATTTGAGACAACAACACAGAAACTGACTTGTTTTCTAAATCGTCGTACAAACTATCCTCTTCAGTTATTCTCATGAGTTTAAAGGGAAATACACTTGTGTTTGATACTTTATACTCTAAGATGGCTTCGAGTCATCTATGTGAATGTAATCCAACAAGGAATCTTTTTTATTCATAACCTCTTCCATCGATATGAATGTTTCTGTTCTGCTTATACCATCAATAGAATGTATTCTCTTTAGTACTTTTCGAGCAGCTGCTGAATCCATAGCCCTAACCTTACAGAAAATACTGAATTGACCCGTTGTAAAGTCAATCACTGTAATCTGTGGAATTTCTTTCAAAGTCTTAACTACATTATCAATACTCTTTGCTTGATCTAGAAAAACACCCAAGTAAGCCGTAAAAGTAAATCCCAATTTAGAATAATCAATTCTTACCGTGAAATTCTTTATAATTCCTAAATCTTCTAACCTTTTTACCCTAACATGCACTGTACTAGGCGAAACAAGAATCCTAGAAGCCAAATCAGTGTATGATATCTTAGCATTCGATGATAAATGCTTAACGATTTCTAAATCAACAATGTCAATCTTGTTTTTCATAACGACAATCTAAGTAGAATTTTAATGTTTTCACGAAAATACTTAAATTTTATATGATATTCATAAAAATAAAGCTAATACAATGAAATATTTCTTTTGACGATTAAGATTAACGAAATTGAAGTTCTAATATTTTTAAAAAATTGTGTTATGTACGGAGAATTGATTCACACTGAACATCAGCTTGAAAGCATATCAGAATATTACTTCGACAACAATCAGGAAACAATCACAGAACTAAAAAGTCTTATTAACAATCGCGTAAGAGTATATTCATACAGTCTAAGTGAATTCAAAGAGATGCACGAAGACTTCAGGATTACTAAATGTTTTGATGCGTTGAAAGTGTAAGTGAAAAAGCTAAGCTTTCTATATTTACTTAAGAAATATCTGTAAACTTTTTGGGATCGACACGACTCATCATTTTGTAGACTTCATCAAAGATTTCATCCACACTAGGCTTAGAGAAGTAATCGCCATCAGTTCCATAAGCAGGTCTGTGAGGTTTTGCTGTTAAGGTTTTTGGATCGCTATCCAAATGAAAATACGCTTTCTGATCTTCTAAAACTTTCTGCATCATGTAGGCCGTAGCTCCGCCCGGCACATCCTCATCGACAAAAATAACACGATTGGTCTTTGCCACACTTTCTGTTATCATATGATTAACATCAAACGGCATTAAAGACTGTACATCGATTACTTCCGCAGAAATCCCTTCAATTTCAAGCTCTTTAGCTGCTTCCATAACTAAGCGCCAGGTAGAACCATAGGTCACAATCGTAACATCTGTACCCTCTCTAGTCACTTCAACAACACCGACTGGAGTTTTAAACTGACCTAAATTAGAGGGTAATTTCTCCTTTAATCGATATCCATTTAAACACTCAATAATTACAGCAGGGTCATCAGACTCTAACATGGTATTGTAAAAACCTGCAGCTTTTGTCATATTTCTAGGAACGAGAATATTCACTCCTTTTAATGAACTTACAAGCATACCCATAGGTGAGCCCGAATGCCAAATCCCTTCCAGACGATGTCCTCGCGTTCTGACAATTAAAGGTGCCTTTTGCCCTCCCTTTGTCCGATAGTGTAAACTCGCTAAATCATCGGTCATGATCTGAATTGCATAGAAGATGTAGTCTAGATACTGAATCTCGGCTATTGGTCGTAATCCGCGCATGGCCATACCTATACCTTGACCTATTATGGTAGCCTCACGTATCCCTGTGTCAGAAACCCGAACATCTCCATACTTGAGTTGTAACCCTTCAAGACCCTGATTTACATCACCAATTCGACCTGCATCTTCCCCAAAAATCAAAGTCTCTGGTTTTTGTGCAAAAATCGCGTCAAAATTATCTCGAATAACAATACGAGCATCAACCTCTTGAGCATCGTCAGCATATTCAGGTAAAACCTCTTCCACCTTTAATGACGCAAATTTAGACTCGCTATACAAGTGACTGCTGTAACGTTCGGCATTAAGTTTCTTTTGGTTATTTAACCAATGAATTAAGCTTTGTTTTACCGAAGTATCATCATGTCTAGAAAAACGAAGTGCTCGGCGAACAGTATTAAATAGATCTTTACGAACAGGTTCTACATTGGCCGTTAAATCATTCGCCAATTTCTCAATAAAAACTTTATTTGAACTTTGCTCAGCCAACTGCATAAGCAATGAGGTAACTTGTTGACGCTCATCGTTTATAGGATTTATATATTCATTCCAAGCTTTAATTTTTGCTTGCCTTGCAATTTTCTTTGCTTCCGCGTTTATTTTATCCAAATCATCTTGGGTGGCAATAGCAGTTTCAACCATCCATTCACCCATTTTTTTGATGGGGTCAAAATCAAGTTCCCATTGCAATCGTTCTTTAGATTTGTACCGCTCATGAGATCCGGATGTAGAATGTCCTTGAGGCTGAGTAACTTCCATAACATGAATTAAACAAGGAACATGCTCTTCACGAGCAACTTTCTCAGCTTGCTGATACGTATCAATTAAAGCGGGGTAATCCCATCCATTAACTCGAAAGATCTCAAGCCCAGCACCCTTTTCATCTCTTTGGAAACCCTTTAAAACTTCTGAGATATTCTCTTTAGTCGTTTGATATTTTGCGGGTACGGAAATCCCATACCCATCATCCCAAACTGACATAATCATCGGAAGCTGTAAAACGCCTGCTGCATTAATGGCTTCAAAAAAGAGACCTTCTGAGGTACTTGCATCTCCAATGGTACCAAAGGCAATTTCGTTTCCTTTGTTTGAAAAAGAGGTCCAATCGTGTAAGTCTTTATTGGAACGATATATCTTTGATGCCTGAGCTAAACCTATCAAGCGAGGCATTTGCGCTGCAGTACATGAAATGTCTGCAGAAGAATTTTTGATCTGCATTAAATTTTTCCAAGTACCATCCTCATTTAAGCTTCGAGTAGCATAATGACCAGCCATTTGACGCCCAGCTGAAGTTGGTTCTCGAACTACATCCGTATGACCATATAACCCGGCAAACATTTCTTGAATGGTAATTTCGCCAATGGCCATCATAAAAGTTTGATCGCGGTAGTACCCAGAACGAAAATCTCCATCTCTGAAAACTTTTGCCATTGCAATTTGCGCCAATTCTTTACCATCACCGAAAATGCCAAACTTAGCCTTACCAGTTAACACTTCCCGTCTACCCAACAAACTTACGGCTCGGCTTTCACAAGCCAAACGGTAATCTTCCAACAATTCTCGACGAAAATCAACGAATGTAATTTCTTTATTTTTTGTTAATGTCATAAAATTCAATTCTGTCCATTAATCAGCCACAAATTTAAGAAAAATCAACGAGGCTGAATATCAATACTATAATACAATCTCAACTAGTTTATCTCGTAAACATTTGCTGTAAGACCTTCGCAACGGCCTCACCTAAATCCAAACCTTAAACTCTTATAATTTGAAAAATAGTAACACTGTTTTTACTTGAAATTTTCAAGAGAAGTTTTCTCTAATCAGTCTGTAAAAAAGGGTACCTATAATCCGTCGGGGAAACAAAGGTTTCCTTAATGGTTCTGGGAGAAACCCAACGCAACAAGTTTAATACAGATCCTGCTTTGTCATTCGTTCCCGAAGCACGGGCACCACCAAAAGGTTGTTGAGATACAACAGCTCCTGTTGGCTTATCATTAATATAAAAGTTACCTGCAGCATTTTTCAATTTCTCTGAAGCCAATTCAATGGCATATCTGTCTTTAGAAAAAATAGCCCCTGTTAAAGCATACTCCGAAGTGGTATCTACCAATTCTAAAGTAGCTTCAAAATCATTTTCATCATATACATAAATTGTAATTACAGGCCCAAACAACTCTGTTTCCATCGTTGTGTAACGAGGTGTTTTAGCCAAAATTACCGTAGGCTGTATAAAATAGCCCTCCGATTTATCGTAGTTACCACCGGCTACAATCTCCGCATCTGCATCCGCTTTCGCCTGAGCAATATAAGATGCAATCTTATCGAAAGAGGCTTCGTGGATCACCGCATTAATAAAATTAGAAAGATCACCCGGATCACCCATTTTTATTGAATCCAGATCTTCAACAACATAGGCTTTTACATCTTCCCACAAGTTTGAAGGGACGTAAGCACGAGAAGCCGCAGAACATTTTTGCCCCTGGAATTCAAATGCCCCACGAACGATAGCCGTAGCTACCTCTTTGGCTTCAGCTGATTTGTGAACCAGAATAAAGTCCTTACCACCCGTTTCACCTACAATACGCGGGTAGGTTTTATAGGAATGAATATTGTTTCCAATTTGCTTCCACAAGTTTTTAAATACCTGTGTTGAACCTGTAAAGTGAAGTCCTGCAAAATCTGGACTTGTAAATATTTCATTTGAAATTTCGACGGGATCTCCATAAATGACATTAATAACCCCATCGGGAAGACCTGCAGCTTTAAACAACTCAACAGTCACCTGAGCAGAATAAATTTGCGTATCGGACGGTTTCCAAACAATGGTATTACCCATTAATGCAGGGGCTACACATAAATTAGCGGCTATTGCAGTAAAGTTAAAGGGGGTAATGGCATATACAAAACCTTCCAAGGGACGAAACTCCATTCGATTCCACACCCCATCCGAAGATTCTGGTTGTTGTGTAAAAATCTCAGTCATGTAAAGAACGTTAAAACGCAAAAAATCAATCAACTCACAAGCAGCATCTATTTCTGCTTGATGAACATTTTTCGATTGTGCAATCATCGTTGAAGCATTCATTTTAGATCGAAAAGGACCTGCTAGTAGATCTGCTGCTTTCAAAAAAATTGAGGCCCGGTGTTCCCAACTCATGCTTGCCCAATCTTCTTTTGCTAATACAGCCTCCTCGATGGCTTTTTTCACATGAAGAGCCTGTCCTTTGTGATAGTGGCCTACGGTATGTTTATGCTTGTGAGGCGGTGAAATTTTCACCAAATCATTCGTACGTACCTCCTCAGAACCGATGTACATAGGTATATCGACTACACTAGACATCATTTTTTCATATTCAATGGCTACTAATTCTCGCTCTGGAGAACCTAATGCAAAAGATTGTACCTTCTCACAAGATGCTTGAGGTACTTTAAATAAACCTTTCCCCATCATTAATTATACATTAAATGTTAATTACATCGCAAGCCTTTGTAATGTTGTGTGAATGAAGCTAAGGATTCTATTTTGCAAGACTCAACAAATTACCAGGGCTTGAAATTATTTTTTTTGAAACTATTACAAATAGCGTGCCTTACCTATCGATAGCAAAACGACAAGGGACGCCTATCATCTTGAACTTCATCTATTTGTTGATAAGTTGGTTCATTGAAATTTTAAAATCTTGTAAAACGTCCCTGATAAAAAAGTATAATTGTTATAAATAATTTGATAATGAAGTATAAAATCACAAAAGATGTCAAGGTTTCAGTAGAACCTTCTTACGAGGGAAACTTTGACAGTATCGAAGGCAACGTTGATGTGTTTTCTTACCAAATAATTATAGAAAACAAAAGCAATCACACAATTAAGCTACTCAAAAGACACTGGCTGGTGTTAGATGCTGCCGACTATGATTATGAAATTGAAGGGAATGGTGTTATTGGTGAACAACCAATTTTATGTCCCGGAGAGAAACACATCTATGAATCTGGGTCTCAACTAAAATGCCCTATTGGCGCTATGAAAGGAAGCTATCTATTTAAACGTTTGGCAGACAATCAAAAATTTCACGTCGAGATTCCTCACTTCAATCTTTTAGCACCTTTTATAGCCAATTAAATCTTAACTTAAAACATGCCTTTGGTTGTGACTTTACGAACACCTAGTAGTCGATCGTATGCATAATCATAGTCATACATATACACGAAAACAAAATAGTCTTGACTGGTCTGGTAAAAACTTCCATCAACTTCCTCTTGGCTGGCCTTACCCTCTTCTTCAGTGAAATGCAAATAAGTGTAATTGTAGTACCCTTGTTTTAATAATAACGATGTTTCATAACAAGCTTCTTGCTCATTATAAACCATCCGTGCGTCTTCTCTCAAATTCCAATCCGTCAACCCACCATATACATACACATCTCCGTCGGTCAAAAAGGGTTTTTGTTTCAAGCAAAAATTCACCCACACATAATCAGCTTCAACTCGAGAATCCACCTTCTCCATAATATTAGGTACATAATAGCCTTCCAAATCTGGATAAAAACTGTACGACTTATTTGCTCTAGGGAAATCAGGATACAACAAAAAAACATCTGTAGAATCAATAATTATCTTCTGAATACCTTCACTGTAGTAACGAACACTCTTGGTGTCGAAGAAACGATACTCATTACCTGCCTGAAAACTAGATTCTTCTTCAAAGTCATACACCAAGCGTTTTTTCTCTATAAAGCTCGGCGTTAAATTTGTAATCGCATTATCCCACCTATGCCCTTGATAAATAGATAATTTCACGTCTTGAATGGGGTTAACATAATCCACATGCGTAAAATTAACAATAACATCAACTTCGTGATCGGTGTAACGACCGTTAGCAAGCGTTGTTTGGTGAACATCAGCACCAATCAACACACTTTTCTCGTAAACCATAAAACGCTTGGTAAACAATGTATTACTAGGTTGCTTTGCATCATAAACCGAAAGAATGTAATTCCCTGATTTGATGAACGTAAAATCTTGATTTGGCAGAGCCAACTCGTAATGTATATATGCACGTTTGGTATTAAATGAAAACGCATAATTCTCAATGTAATTTTCAGTGAAACCATCAACATACTCATTCGAATGCAATTCTGAAATTGTCCAATCCGCATTGCAATGATTTATAACATACACATAATCATGAACACCATCATCAAAATGATCAAACTGCAAGACTAATTTTTCAGATGAATTCATCTCTATCAAAGGGAAATCTGTAAATGACTCCATAGGGGTTAAAAGGCAAGATTTTACTTTATCACTGTAAATAAAATCGTGAGCAACTTGACCGGGCACCCACTCAGGTTGTGCATCAGAAACTAATGCAAACGCAAAAAACAAAATAAAGATTGATTTCAAATACATGTTAAAAAAGTTTAACGCATCAAATTTACTTCGTCAAAATACAATAAAAAACTATGGGTGTATTAAAATCAAAAACAGGGTCATCTTTCTAACTAATGAAATTACAAATAAGGCGCTAAACATTAGACAGAATCGGTCGTCATCACTACAAAAGGTAAACCAAACTTTTTGTGTCGATTAAAAATTTACTCTAAATAAATTCAAAACTATTTAATAAGCGCTCTAAAATTATTAGTTTTGCAATTCAAAATTTAAGATTAATCAATCTCTCATAACAGGCATGTCTACAGACATTCGTATCAAAAGAGGCGTTAGCATTAAGTTGAAAGGATCAGCGGAACGCGTTTACGCCAATATTCCAGCTTCGGAATATTACCTTGTAAAGCCGAGCGATTTTACGGGATTAACACCAAAACTTACAGTTAAAACTGGTGATAAAGTTCAAGCAGGTTCCTCTTTATTCTTTGATAAAGAAAATCCAGCTGTTATCATTACATCTCCTGTCAGTGGTGAAGTTACCGAAATTCGTCGAGGTGATAAAAGAAAGATTCTTGCTGTAGTAATCAAAGCTGAGGCTACGATTACTTACAAAGACTTCCCTAAAGCAGAAGCCAAAGATTTATCTCGTGAGCAAATTATCGAGCAAATGTTAGCTGCCGGTGTATGGCCATTTGTACGTCAGCGTCCTTTCGCTGTTATTGCAAATCCTGCCAATATGCCAAAAGCAGTATTCATTTCTGCTTTCGACAGTGCTCCATTAGCCTGCGACAACGACTTTGTCCTTCATGGAATGGAAAAGGAATTCCAAGCCGGTTTAAACATCGTAACAAAACTTACTGATGGCACAACACACCTAAACATAGATGGGAATTCAAATTCTTCATCGGTATTTACCAATGCAAAAGGTGTTCAGATTAACAACCTATCTGGCCCTCACCCTGTTGGTAATGTAGGTGTGCAAATCCATCACATAGACCCTATTAATAAAGGCGAAGTAGTTTGGTACATGTATCCTCAAGATGTAATTGCGATCGGTCGTTTGTTCAGCGAAGGAAAATACGATGCTACCCGTCTGATCGCATTAGCAGGTTCTCAAGTTGAAAAACCACGCTACTACAGAACCATGCAAGGTGCTTCAATTTCCGGAATGACTCAAGAAAACATTAAAGATGGTGACAATCGTTTCATCAGTGGAAATGTACTTACAGGTACTCAAATTGAAGCGGATGGAAACTTAGGGTTCTACGACAACGAAATTTGTGTGATCCCTGAAGGTAACGAACCTGATTTCCTGGGTTGGTTATTACCTGGTTTCACTAAATTTAGTTTATCCAGATCATTCTTCTCCTGGATGAACCCTAAAAAAGAATACGCGATCTCTGCCAATATGAATGGCGAAGAACGTGCTTACGTTGTTACCGGACAGTACGAAAAAGTACTTCCTATGGATGTTTACCCTCAACACCTAATCAAAGCCATTATGATTGGCGACATCGAGTTGATGGAGAACCTGGGTATTTACGAAGTTGCTGAAGAAGATTTCGCTTTATGTGAATTTGCCTGTACTTCTAAAATCCCTGTACAAGAGATCCTGCGAGAAGGTTTGGACTTAGTAAGAAAAGAATGTAGCTAAAGACAAGACCATGAAATTATTCAGAAATATACTAAATGGCGTAAAACCTCACTTTGTAAAAGGTGGAAAACTAGAGAAGCTTTATCCGGCTTACGACGCTTTTGAGACTTTCCTATTTGTTCCTGATCACACTTCGCACTCCGGCGCACACATGCGTGATGCGATCGACTTAAAGCGTACTATGTTTACCGTAGTGTTAGCTTTGATCCCTGCGTTGATCTTTGGAATGTGGAACACAGGATACCAACACTTTTTAGCTTTAGGTGTAACGGAACCTGATTGTATTGAATCCTTAATTTACGGTGCTACAAAGGTACTTCCAATGATCGCCGTTTCTTATGGTGTAGGTTTGGGTGTTGAATTTGCCTTTGCTATCTCCAGAGGACACTCCGTAAACGAAGGGTATCTGGTAACCGGTTTATTGATCCCAATGATTATGCCTGCGGATCTTCCCTTATGGATGTTAGCTGTAGCCGTTGTTTTTGCCGTTGTAATTGGTAAAGAGGTCTTCGGTGGTACGGGAATGAACATTTTGAATCCTGCTTTAACAGCACGTGCTTTCCTATTCTTTGCTTACCCAACCATGATGTCGGGTGATAAAGTATGGATCTCATTAGGCGGTGAACAAGCCGTTGACGGATTCTCCGGAGCTACTCCGCTAGCAAATGCTATTGAAGGCGGTGTAAATGCCATTCCTTCCATTATGGAAAGCTTTATCGGGATCATCCCCGGTTCTATTGCCGAAACATCCGGTGTAGCCATCTTAATTGGTGCTGCATTACTACTGATCACCGGAATTGCTTCCTGGAGAGTAATGATCGGTATGTTCTTAGGTGGATACGCAATGGGCTTGATCTTTAACGGATTTGCCGACAGTGCAGACAACCTTTACATGGCTGTTCCTGCCATTCACCAAATTGTAATGGGCGGATTCTTATTCGGTATGGTCTTTATGGCTACCGATCCGGTTTCTGCAGCACAAACAAACAAAGGAAAATGGATCTACGGATTCTTAACCGGTTTGCTGTGCATCCTAATACGTGTAGTAAACCCGGCATACCCGGAAGGTGTGATGATGGCGATCTTATTCATGAATGTGATGGCGCCTTTGGTAGACCACTACGTGGTTTCTGCCAACATCAACAGAAGAATGAAACGAGTAAAAACGGCTTAATTCAGAGATATGGCAATCGATAAAAACAGTAACGGATATACCTTCAGCTTCGCCATTGTTATGGTAGTCGTCGTAGGGGCTTTGTTGGCGGTAGCTTCTCAAGGGCTTAAAACGCGTCAGGATAAAAATGCTACGGACAAAAAGATGATCAGTATTTTAAGTGCTATTAATGTTGAGGCAACTCGAGAAAATGCACAAGAAATGTATGACAAATACGTCGTAGATTCCAAAATTATTGCAGGTAAAGACCTAAGTGCGAAAGCTTTTGATGTAGATATCAAAAAAGAATTCCGCGATAAAAAATTAGCTGTATCAGATCGTAATTACCCGCTTTACATTTGTGAAAAAGACAGCAACAGGTATTACGTAATACCTGTAATAGGAACAGGACTATGGGGGCCTATTTGGGGATTTGTTGCTTTAGAATCTGACTACAAGACAATTTATGGCGCAACCTTCGACCACAAATCAGAAACACCCGGTTTAGGAGCTGAAATTAAGTATGCTTCTTACTCTGACCAATACACAGGAGAGATCGTTGCAGACACTTCAGGAGTATTCCAACCCATCATCGTAGTAAAAGATGGTTCTGGTTCTGGACTAAATTCTAAAGTTGATGGCATAACTGGTGGTACGATTACTTCCAAAGGAGTTGAAGAAATGACAACTCGAACATTAGAAGTCTATGTAAACTACTTTAAATCAATAAATTAAAGAGTCATGGCAGAAAAAAAAGAAGCATTATTCTCAAAGAAGAATCGCAAATTATTATCAGATCCATTAGATAGTGCAAATCCAGTTTCAGTTCAAGTACTAGGGATTTGTTCTGCATTGGCAATTACAGTCCAAATAGAACAAGCATTCGTTATGTCATTATCGGTTTTGGCTGTAATGATATTTGGAAATATCATCGTATCGATATTACGAAATTTAATCCCTTCAAGAATCCGAATAATTGTTCAATTAGTTGTGGTTGCTGCATTAGTAATCCTTGTAGACGAAGTTCTAAAAGCCTTCTTACCGGATGTTTCTGAAAAACTATCTGTTTTCGTAGGCTTGATCATATCTAACTGTATTATAATGGGACGTTTAGAAGCATTCGCGCTTGGAAATAAAATTTGGCCATCATTCTTAGATGCTATTGGGAATGCAATGGGATATGCCTGGATCTTAATTGTTGTAGCATTTTTCAGAGAACTTTTAGGCTCTGGAAAAATATGGGGCTTTCAGATCATCCCGGAATCATTCTATGAATTGGGATACATGAACAACAACATGATGATTCTACCCCCAATGGCCTTGATTACCGTAGCCTTAATTATATGGGCACAACGAAACAGAAATAAAGAACTAATCGAAGAAAATTAAGAAAATGGAAGACTTAGTAAACATATTCGTTAAGTCCGTCTTCATAGACAATATGATCTTTGCATATTTCTTGGGGATGTGTTCTTATTTAGCTGTTTCGAAAACAGTAAAAACTGCAGTTGGTTTAGGTGCTGCTGTAATATTCGTTTTAGGTATTACTGTTCCTATAAACTACCTTCTGGAAAATTACGTACTAAAATCTGGTGCTTTGGTATGGATTTCAGAAAATTTAATCGACATAGATCTATCATTTTTAAGTTTTATCATGTTCATTGCGGTAATTGCTTCTATGGTTCAGTTGGTTGAAATGATTGTAGAAAAAGTTTCTCCTGCACTCTATGGTGCACTTGGTATATTCCTACCATTAATTGCAGTTAACTGTTCTATTTTAGGTGGTGCTTTATTCATGCAAGAAAGACAATACTCAACGATTACTGAGGCAACTGTTTTTGCCTTAGGCTCAGGAGTGGGATGGTTTTTAGCCATCGTAGCTATTGCTGCCATTCGAGAAAAAATTCGTTACTCAAATGTTCCTGCACCACTTAGAGGTCTAGGGATAACATTCATCATTACTGGTTTAATGGGTATCGCTTTTATGAGCTTTATGGGTATTCAAATATAATTCTGAAAAAACAATACAATGGGTATTACACTTATAACAACAATATTGGTATTCTTAGTGGTCGTATTATCGCTGGTAGGAGTACTTTTGTTTGCCAAAGCGAAACTATCTCCGGGAGGAAAAGTGAAGCTTGTCATTAATGGCGAAAAAGAAGTCGAAGTTGATGCAGGTAGCACAATCCTTTCTACTTTAGGTGAAAATAAAATCTTCTTACCATCCGCTTGTGGGGGTGGGGGTACTTGTGCCATGTGTAAATGTCAGGTTACAGAAGGTGGAGGAGAAATTCTTCCTACCGAAAAGCCTTACTTCTCACGTAAAGAAATTGCTGATGACTGGCGTTTGGGTTGTCAGGTAAAGATTAAAAACAACATGAACATTGAGATTCCTGAAGAGATCTTCGGAATTAAAAAATGGGAATGTGAAGTGATCTCTAACTACAACGTAGCTACTTTTATTAAAGCCTTTATCGTAAAATTACCTGAAGGTGAAACGCTAGACTTCGAAGCGGGTGGTTACATCCAAATTGACGTTCCAGAGATCGAGGTTGACTTTAAAGATATGGACATTCGCCC
>Ga0207964_1000239_pt1 | contig 17135 bp, 13 predicted proteins | sample Knorr_S23_td_250_FD_185608 | JGI IMG/M metagenome (GOLD analysis project Ga0207964, IMG submission 185608) | Marine microbial communities from Southern Atlantic Ocean transect - Knorr_S23_td_250_ad_251m_LV_A (SPAdes) (version 2) | ecosystem: Environmental > Aquatic > Marine > Oceanic | place...
GTACACACAGAAAAATTACATTTAGGCTTTTATACCGATTTGACATCTGTACCTGTTTATGAAACCACCTTGCAGGCAGATATGCTTATACAAACTTCAGGTATGGGCATTATAAGTGATTCTTTGAGTTTTAATCCAACATCGAATTCCGGTTTTGCATTTGATATAGGTGCAATTTATAAACCTGTTGAAGAGTTAGAGATTAGTTTTGCTTTGAATGATATTGGACGTATAGATTGGGCAGAAGAAAATAATGAATACCATACAACGGATGGGCAGGTTGAATATGTGATTGAAGGATTAATCCAGTCAAGTTCGGGAGCTGAAGATCTGGAAGCCCAAATAGAGGAGATTACAGATTCATTATCAACGACCATGGAGCTTATAAAAAGTACAGGAGCTTATTCGACCAAATTACATTCAAATCTTTTTTTAGGTGCTGAATATGAATTGACTGAGAAACATCGTGCTTCTCTATTATTTCACTCAAGAGAGGGTTTTGTTGGACGATTTAATGTGTATAGTTTGGGGTATCAGTTTCAAATTGCTGAATCATTCCAGTTGTTGGCATCTTACCGGAACTTCAGTGGTATAAGTAATGTTGGGGCAGGTTTTGTTTGGAGTCCCGGACCCTTGCAATTCCATTTGATCTTTGATAATACACTTGTTGCGGATGTGTTTGACGCAAAAAACCTTTCCGTTCAAATGGGATTGAGTTTTCATTTTGGAAAGGAAAGGCTAGAATAAAAAGTTAATAAAAGTAATTTTGACTAAAACTAAGATGAGACCTTCGATAATGAGGAGTTTTTTTTAATTTTAAAATTTATTCTTCTAGATAGATTTGGAAGCTCTCATTAAATTTTAGTTTCCCGTTTTTCTTTTCGTCATTAATAAGAAAACCTTTGATCAAAGGGCTTTCGCCTTTTTTTATCAACTGTTTTATTTGGGTTTCGGTAAGTTTCTTCCCGTAAATCTCGAAGGGAATAATGGTTTTACATCCCGCTTGAAAACGTTCGCAGCCAAAGGCGGTTTTACCTTGTAAGATCCTTCCTTCCTTACAACGAGGGCATTTTAGAATTTCTTCTTCTTTAACTTCCAATTCAACTTTAAACTCTTTATTCAAGAGTAAGCGTCCTTCAACTTGAGACCCCTTACTTTCAAAACCTTTCATCCAACCTGTTTTCTTCTTATTGATCAATTGGAATATTTGCTTTTCACTCAGTTTTTTGCCGTATTGTTCGAAGAGGATCACAAAATGGCATCCGGCTTTGTATTCGTTACAACCGTAGGCAGTTTTACCTTTAAGGATCTTTCCGGTTTTACATTTCGGACAAGTTGGTGTTTCAATCTTTTTCCGGAGCTTTATATCAGCTTCACTAAAACGGCTTACCGACTGTCGGTTTTTCACATCTTTTACTACGGTACTCACTAAAGCCTCCATTTCTTTAAGGAAAACTTTAGCATCGTAGCTGCCCTGTTCTATGTCTCTAAGTTTTTTCTCCCATTGTCCTGTAAGCTTAGGAGATTTTAACAATTCATTTTGTATAGTGTCAATTAATTGAACACCCATAGGGGTAGCAACTAATTTCTTTTTTTGTTTGACGATGTATTTTCTTCTGAAAAGTGTTTCGATGACTGCTGCACGTGTAGAAGGCCTTCCAATCCCGTTTTCTTTCATTAGGTCACGCATTTCTTCGTCATTAACCTGTTTGCCTGCAGTTTCCATAGCTCTTAATAATGAGGCTTCCGTATGCCAGGAAGGTGCTTTGGTACTTTTCTCTTCAAGAATAGGTTTGTGAGGACCTTTTTCACCCTTAATAAAGTCAGGCATGATATTGTCATCCGGATCAGTATTAGTGTCTTTGCCGTAAACAATACGCCAGCCCAAATCTAAAATTTGTTTTCCACTGGTTCTGAACAAAACGGTGTTTGCCTGACCTTTAACCGTTGTATTAGAAACCGTACAATCGGGGTAGAAAGCAGCAATAAATCTTTTAGTGATCAGATCGTAAACCATTTTCTCGTTGTAGGTTAATCCCGAGCTCGGGTTTTGTCCCGTAGGAATAATGGCATGGTGGTCGGTTACCTTTTTATCATTAAATACCTTTTTCGACTTGCGGATCGGTTTTCCGATTAAAGGAGCTGTGATTGAACTGTAAACTTTTAAGCCTTTTAAAATCCCTTCGATCTTTGGGTAAACATCTGTAGGTAAGAAAGTAGTATCCACACGTGGGTAGGAGCACAATTTCTTTTCGTATAAACTCTGAATTGTTTTTAGAGTCTCTTCGGCAGAAAGGCTAAATCGATTGTTACAAGAAACCTGAAGTGAGGTCAGGTCGAAAAGTCTCAGCGGGCTTTCTTTACCTTCTTTGGTTTCGTTAGAGAGAATTTCAAACTCTGATTGCGATATGAGAGCTAATTGTTCTTTAGCCTTTTCGACATTCTCAAACTTTCCGGCTTCAGCGTTGAAAAGGGTGTTTTTGTATTTTGTTTGTAATACCCAGAAAGGAGTTGGTTTGAAATTTTCAATTTCTTTTTGGCGACTTACGATCATCGCCAGTGTTGGTGTTTGTACTCTGCCGATCGACAATACCTGCTTTCCGTTTCCGTAGCGTAAGGTGTACAGTCGTGTGGCATTAAAGCCTAAAACCCAATCGCCTATGGCTCTCGATTTTCCCGCATGGTATAATCTGTCAAACTCAGCACCGTCTTTTAGTTTGGAAAAACCATCTTTAATAGCCTCGTTGGTAAGCGACGAGATCCACAATCGCTGAATGGGTTTTGTATTTCCGGCATACTCTAATACCCATCGTTGTATCAGCTCTCCTTCCTGTCCGGCATCCCCACAGTTGATTACGGACTTGCAATTTTGCACCAAGTATTTGATGATGTCGAATTGTTCCTTTACCCCTTTGTTTTTGATGAGCTTGATCTCATATGCAGGGGGAAGTATAGGTAGATAGCTTAAATTCCAGGCTTTCCATGAAGGATTGTATTCGTGTGGTTCTTTTAGCGTACAGAAATGACCAAAAGTCCAGCTTACCTGATAGCCATTGCCTTCATAGTAACCGATCTTCTTTTTATTCGCTCCAATAACCTGAGCTATTTCTCTCGCCACACTTGGCTTCTCTGCAATACAAAGCTTCATAAAAGTCCTTTTGAGGAATCCCGAAAATATAAAAATTCAGCACCAAATAATAGAATTGTGAATAAGTTAAAGATTAAAAGTTAAAAGTTAAAAGTTGAATTTAGATAGGTCAAATTGATTCTGTCTTTGACGTGCATTGCCGATTGTAATTGAGTACTGAAAGCCGTCGTGTATTTTATTTTTCCCATCGTTTATAAATACTACATGTTAAGCCAATAGAGAAAGTATGAGAATTGAAATCATACGATTCTTGATTTTTTTTAATGGATGTAAGACTTTGATTGAAATTATATTCTGTGTAAAGAGATAATTTAGGTGATACCTTATGTGATAATGCAAGTCCAAAGTGAATATTTAACCACTGTTTTTTAAAATTCTCATCAAGCATTAAGTCGCTATTCGGATTTGGTAAAATAGAGGGATCGGCGTTTATCACTTCATCCTTTCTAACTCCCCATTCTAAAATATTACGGGAAAATTTCCCACAAGTAAAAATGCTCCATTTCCCCTTCTGAATCACGGCAAAATCTAAGCCCAGATTTACACCCAGATAATCGAGCTTAAAAATAGACTTAATGTGTATGTGATCCTTCGTGGTTGAATTTATTGGAATGTAAAGGTTGTTTGTATAACTGTATGTATTATTGGAAAGACTCATAGATATAAAAGACTTTTTCGAGATTTGATGTCTTAGCCCTACTTTATTGCTCTTTTGAGGGAGCAGGTTTATTTCTGATTCATAATCTATGTGATTTGAATTTGTGTAATTTATCTTACTCAGAGTGTTAAAGCCTGTTTCTACGTAAATACTGGTATATTTGTAAATCCATTGCTCATAAATTTCTTGCGCATAAACCCATGCATGGGATAAAAGGGTGCTTAAAATAAATAGTAGTATTTTCTTTTTCATAATATCCACATGTTTTTATTTTTTGATCGATAAATTGTCTGTAATCAACACCTATTTAGGTGTAATATCTTTCCGGAGGTAAGTGTTCAACTGATACTTATTCTAGACTTTCAAGGTTCAATATAAGTAAAATTATATATCTACATATGATAAAGGTAGTATCTTTATACTTTAGGTGATATCACCACATTTAAACTTTTACTAAACTATTGTTTAAGTGTAAGTATGTGAATGATGCCACCCGATATTCCGAAACTATTGGGATTCAACTTTTAATTTTATCCCGATAGCTATCGGGATTCAACTTATAATCTTTAATTTTCAACTTTCAATTTATACAATGTATTCAAGGATATTTAGTGTACTTATTATCATTTTGGGGCTCTGGGGCTTTTGGGATAAAGAAATTTCTTCCATCCCCGAACCACCTGTAGAACCGCCTTACATGAGGATGGAATCTCCCTGGGCTGATTCTTTAATGGAATCCATGAGTTTGGACGAGAAGATTGGTCAGTTGTTTATGGTCGCTGCCAATGGCAGAGATACTGATGAGACTTACTATTTAATGATTGATAGTTTAATTGAAAATTACGGACTTGGTGGACTTATTTACTTTCAGGCTGATCCTCATGATCACAACCTTTTAGTTAATAGGTTTCAATCAAGATCAACGATTCCAATGATGAACGGAATTGATGGCGAATGGGGGCTTGCTATGCGAATAGACAGTTTGAAAGCTTTTCCATGGAATATGACTTTGGGTGCGATTCAAAATGAAGACCTGCTTTATGAAATGGGAGCAGCCATGGCTCAGGAGTGCAAGACTATGGGAATACATTTCAATTTTGCTCCCGTTGTCGATGTAAATTCAAACCCTTTAAATCCTATTATCAATGCTCGTTCTTATGGTGAAACCCCTATAAATGTAACCGAAAAGGCATTGGCTTTAATGCATGGAATGCAGGATGCAGGAGTTTTAGCCTGTGCAAAGCACTTTCCGGGACACGGTGATACAGAGTCAGATTCACATAAAACATTACCCCTGATAAATCATTCAAAAGCACGAATTGATTCTGTGGATCTGATGCCTTTTAAACATCTAATCGATGCAGGAGTCGCCTCGGTTATGGTGGCACACTTAAATATCCCATCCTTAGATTCTACTGAAAACAGAGCTAGTACTTTGTCACCTTATGTGGTAGATACCATGTTGCGTCAGCAATTAAATTTTAGTGGACTTGCTTTTACCGATGCCCTGAATATGAAAGGAGTAAGTTCCTTTTATGAAAGCGGAGCTTTGGAAGTGGCAGCATTACAAGCAGGAAATGACGTTTTACTTTTCCCTGAGGATATCCCGGCAGCATTTACTGCCATTAAGAAAGCCATTCAGGACAGTGTATTGACTGAGGATAGGATCAACCGATCTTGCCATAAAATATTAAAAGCCAAAGAATGGCTGGGTTTGACATCTGATGTACAACTCGATACGCTAAATGTTCTTAACAGAGCACAGAACGACGATACTGGATTTTTAATACGGCGATTAGAAGCAGCAGCATTAACACTTGTGAAAAATGTGGATGAGGAAATTCCTGTTGCAGAACTCAAAAACCAGAAAATTGCAGTTCTAACACTAGGCGATCCGGATTCAGAGGCTTTTGTTCGTCAGCTAAAAAGATACACGAAAGTACACACGTTTGATATGGACATAGATGAGGCTTCAGATTTTGATAAGCTGATTATTTCCATTCACAAATCCAATGCATCTCCGTGGAAATCTTATAAAATTACGGATGCCGAAAAAGAAATAATTAGAGATTTTTCCGGGAAGACTTCAGTTTCTTTAGTGGTTTTCGCCAATCCATACAGCTTACTTAATTTCGATTATTTGAACGATGTGAAAGCTATTTTGATGGCCTATCAAAATTCAAAGACCATGCAATCGCTGGCGGCACAATGTATCTTTGGTGCGATACATGTTGATGGGAAATTACCTGTAAGTCTTACGGATGAATTTCAGGCTGGTTTCGGATTGAAACTAAAATCTTTAAAAAGATTAAAGTATAGCGAACCCGAAGAGGTTGGTTTGAATAGAGATACTCTGGGTTTAATAGATTCATTAGTGAATTACGCCATCGATATGAAAGCCACTCCGGGATGCCAGGTTTTAGTTGCCAAAGAAGGAAAGGTAGTTTACAATAAGAGTTTTGGTTATCACACCTATGACAGTTTAAATGCGGTAAACGAGTTTGATGTATACGATATAGCATCCATCACTAAAATTTCATCGACACTTCCTTTGCTTATGCAAAAAGTAGATGCTGAAACTTTTGATGTAGACAAGCGTATCAGGAAATATTTGAGTATTGAAGATACCTGTTCTAAAGCAAAATTAACGAGTAGAAAGATGCTAGCACATCATGCGCGTTTATGGCCATGGATCCCTTTCTACAGAGAGACCTTAACCGAAAAGGGAGATCTGGATCCGGAGATTTACTCCGGCAGACAAGAAGGTGATTTTCAGATCAAAGTTGCTCATGATATTTATATGAATGAAGCTTATCTCGATACTATTATTGATCGGGTAATTCATTCGAAAATGCGCAAAGAGAAGGGATATAAGTACAGCGACTTAGCCTATTATATTTTAAAAGAAATTATTGAAAAACAAGAAGGGAATTCGCTGAAAGATTTGGTGCAAGATCGAATTTATGAACATCTGGGAGCCAATCTCACGACGTATCATCCTTTGGAGAAATTTGATTCCAGTACAATTGTACCCACTGAGAATGATATGTATTTCAGAAATCAGCTGTTAAGGGGTTATGTGCACGATCCCGGAGCTGCCATGCAAAATGGAATTGGCGGACATGCGGGATTATTCTCTAATGCCAACGATCTGGCTAAGCTCATGCAGATGTATTTGAACGGTGGCGAGTATGCAGGCAAAAGATACATAGAAGAAAAGACCTTAGAAGAATTTACTTCTTGTCAGTATTGCCGCAGAGACAATCGCAGAGGAATAGGTTTTGATAAGCCGGTAACAGACGATACTGAGGGACCTACATGCGAACAAGCTTCATCATCCAGCTTTGGGCATTCCGGTTTTACCGGTACTATTGTATGGGCCGATCCGGAACATGAATTGATTTACGTATTTTTGTCTAACAGAATTCATCCATCGGCTGACAATTCACTTTTAGTAAAAGAGAATATCAGGACCCGAATACAAGAAGTAATTTATAAGGCAATAGAATAACACATGAAAATAGGAATTGTTTGTTACCCGACTTTTGGAGGTAGTGGAATTGTAGCTACAGAACTTGGGAAAGCATTGGCGGATAAAGGGCATGAAGTTCATTTTGTCGCTTATCGGCAGCCGGTTCGATTGAATGACCAGGTAAATAATATTGTTTTCCATGAAGTCCGTGTAGCAGATTACCCTTTATTTGAATACCCGCCTTACGAACTTAGTTTGGCTTGCAAATTATTGGATGTAGTGAAGTATGAAAAACTGGATCTTCTTCACGTTCACTATGCCATTCCTCATGCTTATGTTGCTTACCTGACCAAGCAGATGTTGGCTGAAGAGGGAATACAAATTCCGGTGGTAACCACTTTGCATGGTACTGATATTACTTTGGTAGGAAAGAGTCCTGCTTTAACGCCTGCGGTTAGCTTTTCTATCAATCATTCGGATGTGGTAACGGCTGTTTCACAGAGTTTAAAAGAAGAAACACTAGACTGTTTTTCCATTCGTAAGAAGATAAAGGTCATTCCTAATTTTATCGATTTTGACCTGCACGATTATACTTTTGATAAAGATTTACACTCGCATTATGCTTCTGATGAAGAGAAGATTATTATTCATATTTCCAACTTCAGACCTGTAAAAAGAGTGGCAGATGTCATTCGCATTTTTGCGAAAGTAAGAGCGCAAATGCCTGTAAAATTATTAATGGTAGGTGATGGACCTGAAAGAGAAATTGCAGAATATTTATGTCGCGATTTGGGCTATTGTGATGACGTGAAGTTTTTAGGAAAGACTAAAGACGTATCACGTTTATTAGCGATTTCCGATTTATTCCTCTTGCCATCTGAAAAAGAAAGTTTTGGATTGGTAGCTCTTGAGGCTATGGCAGCAGGAGTCCCCGTAGTGTCTAGTAATACAGGTGGTTTGGCTCATGTAAATATCGACGGAGAAACAGGATATACATCTCCCGTAGGCGATGTCGAGAAAATGGCAAATGATGCAATTATGCTTTTAAGTGATGAGGGTGTTTATCGCAAGTTCTCAGAGAATGCATACGAAGCAGCTAAAGAATATGATATTCGTAAAGTGTTACCTCTTTATGAAAAGGCTTATCAAGAAGCCTTGGACTGTTAATTGATTGTCATCCTGAGACCTGTCTAAGGATAAAGTACTTTTTTGTTATGTGGATAGAAGAACAAGGAAAATTAGTAAAGCAATACGAGTTCAAAGATTTTGAACAGGCTATTCTCTTCATTAACCGAATTGCGGAGATCTGTGAGAAAGAAAATCATCATCCTGAAATATACACTGTGTATGCCAGTGTGAAACTATCTTTCTGCACACATGATGCAGGGAATAGCATTACTGAAAAAGATCACAGATTAACACATCTGATCGATAAGATAGAAATATGATAGAAAAGCACTTTGAAATTGAAGGATGTAAAGGTCGGAAGATATCCGTTGATTATAGGTATAAAGAGACTTCAGAAGCTTTAATACCCATTGTTTATGTGCATGGCTACAAAGGTTTTAAAGACTGGGGATCTTCCAATGCTGTGGCTAATGCTTTCGCTGAAACAGGTTTTTTCTATTTAAAATTCAATTTCTCCCACAATGGGGTTACAGCCGAAAATCCGATAGACTTTGTCGATTTACAAGCTTTTGGGAATAATAATTACCGGATAGAACTTCAAGAGTTAGGTTTGGTGATCGATTGGCTTGAGCGTTCGGAATTAAATATTCAATTTTCTAAATTGGCGGTCATTGGTCACAGTAGAGGTGGGGGAATTACATTGCTTCGCACGGCACAGGATACCAGAATACAAAAAGCCATTACCTGGGCTTCGGTATGTGATTTTGAGAAGCGCTTTCCTTTAGATGTTTCTGAATGGAAAGAAACAGGAGTTCAGTATGTGTTAAATGGACGCACAATGCAAATGATGCCTTTGTATTACCAATTTTATGAGACCTTTCAAAAGCATAAAGATGAATTAGATATTCTCAGGCATTGTGCTGACATTCAGCAAGATTTATTAATTGTCCACGGAACAAAAGATCCTGCAGTTGGAATAGAAGAAGCAGAGCATATCCATAGACTTGTAAAGAGTTCAACATTGGTGAAAATTAAAGATACAGGACATACTTTTGGGGCTGTGCATCCCGCTAAGGATTCCAAAATCCCGGAGCACTTAGCCGAGGTGATCGATATCTGTGCAATTTTTTTAATAAGCTAATAACCTATAATCGTATTCAGTAGTCTGCTTTCAGCACATAAATGCCTTTATGAGGTATAAATATATCTATATATTTAAGATTTCTTGTAATTATATATTTAAAATATTAACTTTACGTAAATTATTAAGTATATATTATGATAGATAATACTAAATGGATAATTCTTATTGTTGATGATGAAGAATGTATTCATGAGAATTTGAAAGAGACTCTTAGGGGTATTGAACATGTCGGAAGGGATGTTGAGTTAGTTCATACGGGTTCTGTTTATGAGGCTAAGAAAATACTTAAAGAACACCCGGAAATAGCTATAGTTATTTTAGGTGTTATGGCGGAAAGAGATTGGTTGGGCTTGAATTTTGTTCGATTTCTTAGAGAAGAAGTCCGGAATGAGTATGCGAGAGTTCTACTTCATACGGCGAAGTCGGATATTGCTTCAAAGCGAGAGGTTTTTGGGGAGTATGTTATAGATGGATATTTGGACAAAAATACGTCAGATGATGATGAATTTTATGTGGCTGTGCTTTTGGCTTTAAAATCTCATGAAAAGCTACTGGAAGTCAATGAATCGAGTAAGGAAGGCGATGTAACTTTACTCAATGAGATTGCACAGGCTTATGTTCGTACCTTAAAAGATTCCAAATTTTTTATTGAATATGAGCGAGTTACAGAAATGGTGAATTCCATATTTCACTTAACGCAGGAAGTTTTGGCTTCTTATGTATTGAAAGATTTGAGAAATAATTTAAAGTTAGGCACAACAAAAATGCAGCGCTTATCTCGTGAAGAGTATAGGACACTGGTGAGTATACGTCATATTAAAATATTGCTTAATCATACTTCTTATAATAATACTTCTATTGAGGATTATGAAAGGGATGGGGATGTTATATTCCATACAATTTTAAAAGAAGCGCAAAAGTTTGCTGCGATTAAAATATTACCTGGCAAGGCTAAAGCGTATCTTGATTCGTGTTTATTGTTTTTACCAATTAATTAAATGTTAATTTAAATGATGAAGATAGAAATTGCTGAAATCATGACGATAGAAACTAGTAACCAAGTTGATACTACTTGGAAGGTACTGGTGGTGGACGGTCGCTTGTCCGTTCATAAAGCAACAGGGTTATTATTGGATAATATGTCTTTTGCGGGAAAAAGATTTGAAACTATAGAGTCTTATTCTTTAGGAGAATCAAAAGAGGTCCTTCGAAGTGATAGTAATATTGCCCTGGTATTGATGGATGTTGAGATCGGAGGAGAAAATATTGGATTAGATCTTATTGATTTTATTAGAAAAGACTTGCAAAATGAAAAAATAAGGATTGTTTTGAGAACAGGTTATCCTGATCCTTTTCCGGAGGAAGAAATTACAAATAAATATCATATTGATGGTTGTTTGCCGGAAGAAGAAGTTTCATTAAGCCAGTTTGAATTTGTAGTTCTTGGTGCGATTCAAACGTATAACCAAATTGTTAGTGTTACGAATTACCTACAGGGTTTGGCGGGAAGTGTTGCTCATGAAATGCGGAACTCTCTAACCTTATTTGGGTTGAATTTTTCTGCTGTAAAAAATGAACTGTTTCATTTGAGAAAAAAATATCCTGAGGAGAATATCGAGGTATTCAAGAATTTAGTAAACAGTGGAATACGCCTTTGCAAGCGTTCTGACATGATTGTTGATATGATCTTTAAAAATATTAAGGATGAAAGGATTGATGAAGATTCTTTTGAGATTATATCGATGGCTCGAACTGTTAATACGACTCTTGAGGAATTTGCTTATTCAAATGAACGAAGTAAAGAAAAGTTTGAGTTGGATCTCGTTCAGGATTTTGAATTTAGAGGTGATGAAAACGCATTCATATTTGTCTTATTTAATCTGTTTAAGAATTCACTTTTTTATCTTGTGAATAAACCTGATGGTAAAATTGAGATCAGGTTGGAAAGAGGGATAGATATGAATACTTTATACTTTAAGGATAATGGATTGGGTATTCCTAAAGATAAACTTCCCAGTATTTTTGATAATTTCATGACCTACGGTAGAAAAGAAGGAACAGGTTTGGGCTTGGCGTTTTGTAAACGTGTTATGATAGCATTTGGTGGCGATATTACTTGTCAATCGGAGTTTGGTCAATGGACGCAGTTTGTTCTGACTTTCCCTAGATGTAAATTTTAATTAGGGCGTGGGTATGTTTTTGTTCGTGTCAATTAGCTTGTGGTAAACAAATTGACCAGTAGGTAAAACTATTACTTTGTGATGGTCTTGTTTTACGAATGTTTCGTAGTTTTGTCGTATAAAAGTGATTGTAAAACAAAAAAACAAGAAAAATGGCAGTATTAGTTGGTAGAAAAGCACCTCAATTTTCTGCAAAGGCGGTTGTGAATGGAAGCGCTGTTGAAGCAAACTTCTCTTTAGATCAGTACATTGGTGAAAAAAATGTAGTATTGTTCTTTTACCCAAAGGATTTTACGTTTGTCTGTCCAACAGAATTACATGCTTTCCAGGACAAATTGGTAGAGTTTGAAACTCGTAACACAGTTGTTGTTGCCGTTTCTACTGATACTGAGATGTCTCACTGGGGGTGGTTGCAGATGGAAAAATCTCAAGGTGGAATTAAAGGTATTACCTACCCGCTTGTTGCAGATACAAATAAAACGATCTCTAAGAATTTCGATGTTCTTACTGGTGATTACTTCATTAATGAAGAAGATCAATTGGAAGCAGATACTGAGTTAATTGCTTACCGTGGTTTGTTTTTAATAGACAAAAATGGTGTTGTACAACATCAGGTAGTTAATAATCTTCCACTGGGAAGAAATGTAGATGAGGCCATTCGTATGGTTGATGCTTTAACTTTTGTTGAAGAAAATGGAGAAGTTTGCCCTGCTAACTGGGCGAAAGGTAAAGATGCTATGAAACCTTCTCACGAAGGGACAGCTGATTACCTTGCTAAGCACTAAAAAGTATATTTTACTTTAAAAGAGCCTCTCGTTTTATTTCGAGAGGCTTTTGTTTTTATATTGACCGCTACTGCTTATTTCCATCACTTCTTCGGTGTTACTTAGAATCCCGGATGGTTCACCGTAACAAAGAGGCGAAGCTCTTTGTTAATTAATTTCACCCCCTCGGGGTGCTGAAAGCTGACTGCTGAAAGCCGATTGCTGAAAGCTTTTGACTCTTTATTTATTCTAATGGTTTCAGGTTTTAAATTCTTGTATCTAATGACTTGAGTTTGAGGAAACTTTAAATTTAGGGCTTTAAGCGTACTTTATACATTGTTTTTCCATATATTTGCATCCATAATGAAACTAGTAGATAAATACTCACCACTAGAACAGCCTGTTCTTGTCATTGGTATTGGATTGATTCCCGCTCCAAGGAGATTCGGAAGGGAACCCAATAGGTAATAGTTTAATGCGGGACACCCTGCTTATGCCAATTCGCACGATTACTTTTCATTCAACACATTTTTTACCAAACATCAATTCTTTCTGTTATGCATTTTAACATTACAGTGACCAATAAAAGTCATGAAAAATATGCAGATTTCATTTGTGAGCTAATGGAAAAAGCTGCAAAAGTTAGAGGTACCGGCATTGCTAAAAGAAAACCCGAATACATCAAGCAAAAAATGACACAAGGTCGTGCCGTTATTGCTTTAGACAAAGACATTGCAGTAGGGTTTTGTTACATAGAAAGTTGGGGAGGGAAAAAGTATGTTTCCAATTCCGGACTAATCATTCATCCTGATTATCGAAAACAAGGATTGGCAAAAGCCATTAAAAAAGAGATCTTTGAACTTTCAAAAAATAAATTTCCTGATGCCAAATTATTTGGGATAACGACCAGTATGGCCGTGATGAAAATTAATTCTGATTTGGGATACAAACCTGTTTCTTTTTCAGAATTAACAACAGATGAAGACTTTTGGAAAGGTTGTCAGAATTGTACCAACTATGATGTTTTACAACGAACGAACAAAACCATGTGTCTTTGTACCGGAATGGTCTGTGATTTTAAAGAAACTAAGACGCAATCAGCTGAAAATAAAAAGTCGTGGGATAAATTTATTCAATTTTTGAAAGACAGAAAAAACCGAATTCAGGAAAAAGCAAAATTATTTCCAAAACTTTTAAAACGCATCAATTATGGAAAATAATAAAATAGTACTTGCATTTAGTGGTGGATTGGACACTTCCTATTGCGTGAAATACTTGAAACACGAAAAACAATTTGATGTTTATTCGGCTATTGTAAACACAGGAGGTTTCTCAAAAAGTGAATTGATCGAAATTGAAGAAAAAGCATTTTCTCTGGGAGTTAAAGACCATGAAACACTAGAGCAAACTCAAGCTTATTATGACAAAATCATTAAGTATTTGATCTTTGGGAATGTACTCAAAAATAATACGTATCCTTTGTCTGTAAGTGCAGAGCGTATTTATCAGGCTATTTCTCTTGCAGAGTATGCGAAATCGATTGGTGCAAAATATATTGCTCATGGAAGTACCGGAGCCGGGAACGACCAAATTCGTTTTGATCTGATCTTCCAACTCATTGCACCGGAGATCAACATCATTACTCCGATCCGGGATCAGCAATTATCTCGAAAAGAGGAAATTGAGTATTTAGCGAAATACGGTGTAGAGGTTGACTGGAAGAAAGCACAATACTCCATTAATAAAGGGCTTTGGGGAACAAGTGTTGGTGGTGCTGAAACGCTTACATCACACCAGTCTTTACCCGGCGAAGCTTATCCCAGTCAATTAAAGGAAAAGGATACTCAGGAGCTGACTATCGAATTTGATAAAGGTGAAATTTGTGGGGTAAATGGTACCGCAATGAAACCTGTTGAAGCCATACAATACATTGAAGATATTGCCAATAAATACGCAATAGGAAGAGATGTGCATGTGGGCGATACCATCATCGGAATAAAAGGACGTGTTGGTTTTGAAGCAGCAGCTTCAGCCATTATCATAAAAGGACATCATACTTTAGAAAAACATACGCTCTCTAAATGGCAATTGCACTGGAAAGAACAATTGGCGAATTGGTATGGGATGTTTATTCACGAAGCACAATATTTTGAACCTGTGATGCGAAATATTGAAACCTTCTTAGAAGATACACAAACCTATGTTAGCGGAAAAGTATTTGTTCAACTTGATCCTTATCGATTTACTGTAAAAGGAATAGAATCTCCAAACGATCTGATGACTTCTGATTTTGGTGAATATGGTGAGATCAATAAAAACTGGACCGGTGATGATGTGAAAGGATTTACTAAAATACTAGCTAATTCCATGCAAATTTTTAACCACGTAAATAAACAACAATGATACAAGTAGGAGTTGTAGGTAGTAGTGGCTATGTAGCGGGCGAACTTATTCGTTGTTTGGTGCATCACCCTGAGGTAAATATTGATTTTATGTACAGTCATTCCAATGCCGGAATGAAGGTGTCGGAAATGCATCAGGATTTGCTAGGGCATAGCTCGTTGGTTTTTAGCGATCAGATTAATCCGGATGTCGATGTTCTTTTTCTTTGTTTAGGTCATGGTAATTCTTCTGTATTTTTAGAAAAGAATACCTTTTCCAAAAACACAAAGGTCATTGATTTGAGTAATGATTTTCGTTTAAAGGAGGATTCAAATTTCCAAGGTAAAGACTTTACTTACGGATTGGTAGAGTTAAACAAAAAAGATATTAAAAATTCTCAATACATAGCTAACCCGGGTTGTTTTGCAACTGCCATTCAATTGGGCTTACTTCCATTGGCACAGAAAGGAGTTTTAAATGACTCCATTCATGTTCATGCCATTACAGGATCTACAGGTGCCGGGAAAACTTTGAGTGATACTTCTCATTTTAGTTGGAGAAATAATAATATTTCTATTTACAAAGCTTTTAAGCATCAGCATTTAGATGAGATTAATGAAAGTTTAACCAGTTTACAGTCTGATGTGGCTGATTTAAACTTTTTACCCGTAAGAGGTAATTTCACTCGAGGGATTTTTGCCAGCATCTATACGAAAAGTGATTTATCTCAGGAGGAATTGGTAAGTTTGTTTCAAAGCTTTTATGAGGCCAACTCTTTTATATTTGTCAGTGAAAATTCGGTTCATTTAAAACAAGTGGTGAATACCAATAACTGTTTTATTCAGGTGCAAAAAATTGACGATAAAGTATTGGTTACTTCAGTAATCGATAACTTATTAAAAGGGGCTGCAGGACAAGCCATACAAAACATGAACATCATGTTTGGATGGGAGGAAAGTACCGGGCTTCATTTTAAAGCCAATTACTTATAAAAACAACAACAATTTTTCAGCTTAAAAATGACAACATTAAAGGGTGTAAATAAAAAAGAAACTGGCCTGTTCAACGTCTATCCAAGATTTGATATCACGCCGGTAAAAGCAAAAGGTGTATCTGTTTTCGATGAAAACGGAAAAGAATACCTCGATCTGTATGGTGGTCATGGCGTTATTTCCATTGGACACAGTCACCCGGAGTATGTCGATCAAATAAATCGTCAATTGCAAAAAATTGGCTTTTATTCGAATTCTGTTAACATGCCTATTCAGGATGAATTGGCCCAGAAACTGGCAGAACAAAGTGGCTATCCTGAACATCAATTATTCTTATGTAATAGTGGTGCCGAAGCAAATGAGAACGCCCTTAAACTGGCATCATTCCATACAGGCAAAAAGAAAGTTGTTTCCTTTAAAGGTAGTTTTCATGGACGTACTGCTGCTGCTTTAAACGTAACAGATAACACCAAGCTGTCTGCACCGATCAATAAAGACAACTTTGAAGTTGAATTTATTGAACTTAATGATAAGAATGCATTGACAGAAGCTTTAAAAAATAAAGATGTCTGTGCCGTAATTGTAGAAGGCATACAGGGTGTTGGTGGTTTGGATGCTCCAAGTGAAGCGTTTTTTAATTTTTTAGCTCAAAGTTGTAAAGAACAGGAAGCTTTACTCATATTGGACGAAATACAAAGTGGTTACGGCAGAACAGGACATTTTTTTGCGCATCAGTATGCCAATGTTCAAGCAGATATTATTACCATGGCCAAGGGAATGGGTAATGGATTTCCTGTTGGAGGCGTCTTGATTGACCCTAAGATCGAAGCCAGCAATGGGTTGTTAGGGACAACATTTGGCGGTAATCACCTGGCATGTGCTGCAGGGATTGCTGTTTTAAATACATTGAAAAAAGAGTCTTTATCAGAAAATGTGATGCAGGTAAGCAATACCTTAATAAGTGAATTGAAAACAATATCTTGCATTAAGAATATTAAAGGTAAAGGTTTAATGTTGGGTGTAGAGTTTGACTTTCCGATAAAAGAATTACGGTTGAAATTGCTAAATGATTATCAGATCTTCACAGGAGCTTCTGCGAACCCTAATTTGCTGAGAATATTACCTCCTTTAAATATTACAACAGAAGAAATTATGCCATTTGCTCAGGCATTAAAAAATCTATTAAAGTGAAAAAGTTTACTTCCATAAAAGATGTTCATAACATCAAAAGTTTTTTATCTCTTGCTCAGGAATTAAAGGAAAGTCC
>Ga0207964_1000240_pt1 | contig 17064 bp, 13 predicted proteins | sample Knorr_S23_td_250_FD_185608 | JGI IMG/M metagenome (GOLD analysis project Ga0207964, IMG submission 185608) | Marine microbial communities from Southern Atlantic Ocean transect - Knorr_S23_td_250_ad_251m_LV_A (SPAdes) (version 2) | ecosystem: Environmental > Aquatic > Marine > Oceanic | place...
TAAATCTGTTGGCTTAGCCTTCGAAGGTTCGAATCCTTCTCCCACCACTATTAGCGAGAGTAGCTCAATTGGTAGAGCGTCAGCCTTCCAAGCTGAGGGTTGCGAGTTCGAGTCTCGTCTCTCGCTCTAAGTCCCACTGTTACAGTGGGACTTTTTCTTTTTTAGATGAGATGATACTTACGATTCATAAAAAAATAAGCACACAAAATAACTCCGAACTAAATTTTGAACAAAAAAAAGAGGCTATTTAGCCTCTTTCTTATATAGTGATAATACTTTCCACTTTATATTTTCTTTAAATCTGGATGAAGGTAATTTAACCGCTTTCACTCTTACCACATCACCTAACTTATACCCTTTAGATTCAGCGAAACTATAATTAATCGGGACTGAACCTACATAATAGCGCTCGTTTTCTTCTCTAATCTCATCTTCTACCACCTTATAAACTGTTCTCTTGGGACGCTTTTCAGACTTCTCTACATAAAGAGCTTTATACTTCACGCCTTCATGATTGGCTACTCTTTGAAGTTTTAAACTCACAAAATCTCCAACTCTGATATTCTTATCTCCAAAATATTTATAAGCACCATGAACATCATCGGCTACAACAAACTCAGCTAAATCCTTTGCTAAGTTTAACCCGTAAATAATTCCATTCTGAGCTTTCCAATCTTTAAAAACAATAGCAACAATTTCCTTCGATCTGTTGTAACAGTAATTTGAAAGATTTACCTCTTTCTTAACATTCTTAAACCATGTATCATTAGAAAATGATTGCCATTCATCAGAAATATTTTTCCGCAATTCCTTTTTAATTTCAGTAATGGTATTATACAAAGCTTTAGCAACGGCAAACTCTTTTTCCTTTACCAAAATATTGAACAACTTTGTTTGTGAGCGCAACAACTGCCCCGGACGTGTATGACAAATAACCGTTTTACATAGCACTTGTATTTTTCGCTCTTTATCCTCACTAATATCAGCGAATAACTCCCATGCCAAATACTCCTTACTCCTCTTTTTCAAATAAGTCAAAATAGCCTCTTCGGCTTTTTTCATATCACCTATAGCATAATAAGCTTTTGCTCTGTAATAGTCTATGTAAGGAATATTTGTATAATTCTCACCAACAAAACTTAACTCCTCTAATAAAATCTGAACATCAGATTCATTAGGTTTTTCCTGATTGGTTAAATTCTTAGCAATCGTAAGTAAAAGTAACTCACCTAATGAAGGTTTTTTCTCACCACCTTCGTTAATAGCCTCAAAATGATTTTTAGGTAAATGACGAACGCGAAGTTTTAGTAAAATTCGGATATAAGAGTCATTTAACTCTTTTGTTTCAAGAACTGAACTCGTTATAAAAGTAAAAAGACTGGTACCACTCGGAAGATCTACATCTGCAATGATATCGTAAAGACGATCAAAAACTTCTGAAGGAGCTTCGGCCCGGGTTAATTCTTTGATGAATTTACCCACTTGCCACATAATATTTTCGTGAATAACAGAATTTCGTTTAGAGACTTCCAGAGCATAAAACTCGTTTAAGTACTCAAAAAACTGGTCAGCTTGTGCCAGGTAACAATTCTTTTGAAGCAGATCAGTTAATACTCTTCCTAGATCATACTTTACAAGATCTTGATCCGGCTTATTACTCAACCTCTCTTTAGCCAACTCATAGGCTTGGAAGACTTCTCCCTCTCTTCTCAGTTCGTCAATCACAGACATAAAATATCATTTAATTCTGTAAAATTACAAAAAGCTTTAATATACGACCACAGTGTAGAAATTATCTTTTCAATGAATGTACTCATCTCAGACTGCTGTTAGCCATTATAATATGTTAAATTCATATATTTGCTACTCCAAAAATTAGATTAGTATTATACTATGGAAGAAACGAACGTAACGAATCAAGTTGACGATAACAAAATTATCGAAACGGGTACACCTGAAGAAACAACTAAAACTGTTCTGGTTGTTGACATGGCAGACTATGCAACACTTGATACGGAGGACTTAATAGAAGCTGTAAAATCTCTTGTAGATACAGCTCCTATTCAATCGATTAAGACTCAAATTGATGAAGCCAAAAAAATATTCTACGACAGAAGTAATGAAGCTTATAAAATAGCCTTAGAAAAATTCAAAGTTGAAAAAGGTGAAAGTGAAGGCGAAAGTGAAGGCGAAAGTGAAGGTGAAGAACAAGAAGATTTCGACTACAACTACCCGCACACAAATGCTTTTAAAGCTGTTTTAAAAAACTATAAAACTCGAAGAGATGCTTTTTATGGTGATCAGGAGAAACAGATGAAAAGTAACCTCAAAATTAAACTTGATTTAATTGAAGAGTTGAAAGGATTATTAAATGCCGATGAAAAGATCAAAGAAACCTTCGAGCATTTTAAAAATATTCAAGAACGTTGGAAAGCCGCAGGACAAGTACCTAAATCTGAGTTAGACAACCTTTGGAAAACCTACCACCATCATGTAGAAAACTTCTTTGATTACCTAAGAATCAATAACGATTTAAGGGATATTGAATTCAAAAGAAATTTAGAACAAAAAACCACCCTTTGCGAAAAAGCTGAGGCTATTGCCACAGAACAAAATCTGGATATCGCTTTTGCTGTATTGCAAGAACTCCACGATGAGTGGAAAGAAGTCGGTCCTGTAGGTAAAAATCATAGAGAAGCTATTTGGAAACGTTTCCAAACAGCAACCAAGGTGATCCACAAAAATCGTAACGACTACTACGAAAAACGCAAAGAGTCTTACGAGGGAAACTATCAGGCAAAATTAGCTTTATGCGAACAAGTAGAAGCTATAGACTATTCTAACTTGACTCACCATAATAAATGGCAAAAGCAATCTAATCTGATCAATAAATTAAGAGAAGATTGGAAAAAAATTGGTCCTATCAGCCGTGAACAAAACGACAAATCATGGACTAAATTTATAACTACAATAAAGACTTTCAATGCCAAGAAAAATGACTTCTACAAGGAGTTAAAGAAAAATCAAAAAGACAATCTGGCTACAAAACAAGCTATTGTAGAAAAAGCAGAAGCTTTAGCAGACAGTACCGACTGGCAGGGCACAGCAAACATTCTTAAGAAACTTCAAAGTGATTGGAAAAAATCAGGTATGGCTTCGAAAAAGGAAGCCGATGCATTGTGGAATCGTCTAAAAACTGCCTGCAACACTTTCTTTGATAACTTAAAGAACCAGCACGAAATTCAAGACAAAGAATTTGAAGCCAATCTTGAAGAAAAACAAAACTTCCTAAAACAAGTTGAAGCTTTCAAAAACTCCGGAGATACCAAACAAGATATTGAAACAATTAAAGGTTTTATAAACTCGTGGAAAGAACTTGGAAAAGTTCCACGCAAAAATGTAAAATCTACTGAAGGTGCCTTCCGTAAATTAATTGACTCTTTATTTGAACAATTAGATATAGACAAAGCAGAAAAAAGAGACATTCAGTTTAGAACTAAAATTGAAGCTATTGTTGCCGAAGATGATGAAGCAAAATTGAGTGAAGAACTTTATAAGCTACAACAAGACGCTAAAAAATGTAAAGAAGAACTAACACTTCTTGAAAACAATATCAGTTTCTTTAAAAATGCTAAAGATGACAACCCACTCCTTAAAGAGGTAAGAAAAAACATTGAAAAGCAAAAAGAAAAACTGAAAGTAATCAAAACCCGAATGACTTACATAAAAAGTTTATAACTATAAAAGGCATTCCAAAACGGAATGCCTTTTCTCTTTTCAAAAACTATGAATTTCGAACTCGTTTCAAAATTTCAACCTACAGGAGATCAACCACAAGCCATTAAACAAATTGTAGATGGCTTAGATAAAGGACTACCCTACCAAACACTGCAAGGAGTTACCGGTTCCGGAAAAACTTTCACTATGGCTAACGTAGTAAAAGAAGTTAACCGTCCTACTTTAGTCCTTTGTCATAACAAAACTCTGGCAGCACAATTGTATGGAGAATTCAAACAATTCTTTCCAAACAATGCCGTCGAATACTTCGTTTCCTACTACGATTACTATCAACCTGAAGCTTACATACCCCATTCAGGACTCTACATTGAAAAAGATCTGTCGATAAATGAAGAAATTGAGAAACTTAGACTAAGCACCTCTTCTTCCCTACTTTCAGGGCGCAGAGACATCATCGTAGTCTCATCCGTTTCATGCATTTATGGTATTGGTAATCCCAAAGAATTCAGCAAAAATGTTATTGAATTAAAATTGGAACAAAAACTCAATCGCCAGGAACTTCTTTTAGCTCTGGTAGCATCGCTTTACTCTAGAACTGAAACCCAATTAGAACGAGGTCAATTTAGGGTAAAAGGGGATTGCGTAGACATCTTCCCTGCTTACTCAGACTTTGGCCTGCGCATCTTATTTTGGGATGATGAGATTGAAGCCCTAGAATCCTTTGACCCGATTAATGGACAGAAGATTGATAAATTTGAGGACCTCCGCATCTACCCTGCCAATATATTTGTGACGTCTAAAGATCGTTTGGATGATGCAAAACACCATATCCGTACAGACCTTATCAAACAAGTAGATTACTTTAAAGAGATCGGAAAACACCTAGAAGCAAAACGTTTGGAAGAGCGTGTAAATTTCGACTTAGAGATGATTCAGGAATTGGGCTATTGCTCAGGAATAGAAAATTATTCCCGTTATCTGGATGGCAGAAACCCGGGTTCTCGTCCATTCTGTTTGATCGATTACTTCCCTGAGGATTTCATGTTATTTGTTGACGAGAGTCACGTAACCCTGCCTCAGGTGCGCGCCATGTACGGAGGAGACCGATCACGTAAAGAAAACCTCGTTGAATACGGATTCCGCTTGCCTGCAGCCATGGATAACCGCCCGCTAAAATTCGATGAATTCGAAGCCATTGTTCCGCAAGCGGTCTTTGTAAGTGCCACACCTGCCGATTACGAGTTGGAACAGTCGGAAGGGGTTATTGTAGAACAAATCATTCGTCCTACAGGACTTTTAGATCCCATAATTGAAATTCGACCTACACAAAATCAGATCGATGACCTTTTGGAAGAAATAACCAAGCGAGTTGAAGAAGACGAACGAATTCTGGTAACTACTTTGACCAAAAGAATGGCTGAAGAACTAACCATATACCTTACAAAATACGGTGTTCGTTGTCGTTATATTCACTCGGATGTAGACACCTTAGAGCGCGTTGAAATTATGCGGGATCTACGTTTAGGTACATTTGACGTACTCATTGGCGTAAACCTTTTACGTGAAGGCTTAGACTTACCCGAAGTATCTTTAGTTGCCATTTTAGATGCCGACAAAGAAGGATTCTTGCGCTCACAACGCTCGCTTACGCAAACCGTGGGTAGAGCTGCAAGACATACAAAGGGAAAATCAATATTTTATGCGGATAAAATAACAAATTCCATGCAGCGTACCATGGACGATAACGATCGTAAAAGAACCCTACAAATGAAGTACAACGAAGAGCATAACATCACTCCTTTTTCCCATAAGAAATCAAAAGCCAGTATTTTAGAACAAAGCTCTATTATTGGTAAAAATTACAATCAGGCGGCTGAACCGGATTCATCTCTAACCGTTTCTGAAGAAGAAATTAAATATCTAACAGAAGAAAATAAACGCAAAAAAATTAATAAACTACGCAGGGCCATGGAAAAAGCTGCTAAAGAACTTGATTTTACAGAAGCTGCTCGTTTACGTGATATGATTAAGATGTTTAATAAGTAGATTGGTAGGTTGGTAAGTTAGTAGGTTAGTAGGTTAGTAGGTTAGTAGGTTAGATTAGGTATTGAAAATTAATTGTCATCCTGAGCCTGTCGAAGGACGGCAATTAAAAAAGAATGCCGCTCTTCGACAAGCTCAGAGTAACATACTTTTTTTATCATTTATCATCCTAAATTTTCAATTGTCATACTGAACTTCCAATTGTATCCTGAGCACGTCAAAGGATTAACAATTAAGATGACTCACCCTTCGGTAGGCTTATTTCAGAATCCCATAAATAACGTACACCACTAATTACTGATCGCTGAGAGCTGAAAGCTGACAAAGTTAAAACAAGTTAAGTCTTGTGCAATTCCATGAAAGAATCCGTATTATTGTATATCAGATAAATATAACACCTATGAAACAATTCTTAAAATTTACCTTAGCCTCTGCTGTAGGCTTGGTATTCGGGGTATTCTCACTTATCTTTATTTTTTCAATACTTGCAGCAAGTGGAGAATCAAAAGAAGTCAAACTTAGTGAAGCACATATTCTACGCATAGAACTTAACGGTTCCATCCAGGATCGTATAGAAGACATGCCTTTTGATCTTGGTAAACTTATGGGAGAAAAAGTCAGCACCCTTGGTTTAAATGATATTCTGGCCAATATCAAAAAAGCAAAAAAAGATGAAAACATTAAAGGTGTTTTCTTAGAAATAGGATTTCTAAATGCAGGTTTTGCAACCATCGAAGAGATCCGAAATGCACTACTGGATTTTAAAGAATCCGGAAAATTCATTACCACTTATTCTGAGATTTACACGCAGAGAGCTTACTATTTGGCTTCAGTAGCCGACAACATCTGCATTTACCCTGAAGGAGCCCTGGAGCTTAAAGGACTCAACAGCACTGCCGTTTTCTTCACAAATGCCTTAAAAAGGATCGGTGTAGAACCTCAAATTATCCGTCACGGTAAATTTAAAAGTGCGGTAGAACCCTTTATGCTGACTGAAATGAGTGATGCCAACCGCGAGCAGGTAGAAACTTTTATGGGCTCTATATGGAAGAAATTCTTGGATAATGTTGCCTCTGACAGAAAACTTACAAGTGATCGCCTTAATAAGATCGCTAATAACTTAGAAGTTAGAACACCTAAAGATGCACTCGAATTAGGACTTGTTGACAGCTTATTCTACAGAGACCAATTGGAAAACCATTTCGCCTCATTGATGGAAAAAGAAAATTATGACGATGTTAAATTCATTAGTCTAAAAAAATACGATCGAGTAAGTAACGAAAATTCACGTGAAAAATTTAAAAAAGATAAAATTGCCATCATCTATGCTCAAGGAGAAATTACATCCGGAGAAGGTAGTGAAACAGTAATTGGCTCTGAACGAATTTCTAAAGCCATTCGCAAAGCCCGTAAAGACGAAAAAGTGAAAGCCATTGTTCTTCGTGTAAACTCACCGGGTGGTAGTGCTTTAGCCTCTGATGTGATCTGGAGAGAAATGAAACTGGCACAAGAAGAAAAGCCTGTCGTAGTTTCTATGGGCGATGTTGCCGCTTCCGGAGGTTACTACATAGCTTGTGCCGCCGATAAAATTTACGCCTCACCAAACACCATTACCGGGTCTATTGGCGTCTTTGGTATTTTAATGAGTTTTGAAGAACTGTTGACAGATAAATTGGGGCTCACCTTCGATCAGGTAAAAACCAATAAATTCGCTGATCTGGGAAGCCCAAACCGTCCATTAACGAAAGAAGAATACGACATTATTCATGAAAGTGTTGTGAATATCTACGACACCTTTACGTCAAAAGTTGCCGAGGGTCGTAACATGAGTCAAGAAAATGTAGATAATATCGGACAAGGAAGGGTATGGAGTGGGATCAATGCCATGGACATCAATTTAATCGACGAGTACGGTGGATTGGAAGAAGCCATCGCAGGAGCTGCACAATTAGCCGAAATGGAAGAGTATCGCATTTATGAATTGCCTGAACGAAAAGACCCTTTTCAAGAATTCTTCAAAGAACTTGAAGAAGACATGCAAACCTCATGGGTGAAGTATCAATTAGGCGATCAGTACAAATATTACAAAACACTCGAAGACCTAAAAGGCCTAAAAGGCGTACAGGCCAGAATGCCATACCAGTTTGTAATTGATTAAAACATTCCCTCCATTTGAACACCGAAAGATCCAGAAAAATATACTTGTACTTAGCCGCGATATTTATCGCGGCTTTGGTGGTGTGTAACCTCATTGCCAACAAGTTCATAACTGTTGATCTGGGCTTTAAGACTTTTGTGCTTTCTGCCGGTGTACTCCCCTATCCGCTTACTTTTTTGATTACGGACATCCTCTCCGAGATCTATGGAAAGAAGAAAACCGCTCGCATCGTTTGGGCCGGATTTGCAGCTTCCCTATTTGTTTTAGGGGTGCTCCTACTCGCTCAGCAGTTCACTGCTATTGAAGGTTCTCCGGTAGATGATGAAACCTTTAACAAAGTATTCGGAAACTCATGGAGGGTCATCTTTGCTTCCATGACCGCCTATCTCTGTGCCCAGTTAATTGATGTGCGCATCTACCATTTCTGGAAGAAAAAAACCGCAGGAAAACACTTATGGCTCAGAAATAATTTCTCCACCATATTTTCTCAGCTGGTAGATACGACACTTGTGGTATGCGTATTATTTATAGGGGTAAGATCAAGTTCGGAAATCGTACAATTTATTATTGACGGTTGGATCTTTAAAATGCTCTGTGCTTTTATAGACACTCCACTACTCTACGCTACGACAGCCTTCATTCGTAAAAAAATTGGCCTGAAATTTGCTGAGGAAGTAGCATAATTTTTTATTTAGGCTGAAATCTATAACTTGGCCCCTCATAAAATTTTAAACCCATTAAAAATGAAAAAAATTGCTTTATTAACCGCAATTGCGGGAATGTTTGTGACTGCTCAGGCACAGGATAAGATCACCAATAAAAAAGGAAGTGAATATGAATTCACCGTTGTAGCTGACATTGAAGCTACCGAAGTTCAGAGTCAGGGAAGAACAGGTACTTGTTGGAGTTTCTCTGCATTGTCGTTTATCGAATCTGAGATCATGCGCTTAGGCGGAGGAAAACACGAATTATCAGAAATGTTTATTGTGCGTAACACCTACTCTGACAAAGGAGAAAAATATGTACGTATGCACGGGAATCTAAATTTTAGTCCCGGTGGTGCATTTCACGATGTGAGTGAAATGATCAAAGAACACGGTATTGTACCTCTGGAAGCCTACTCCGGAAATCCTACAAACGAAGAAAAATTTAACCACGGCGAAATGGACCACGTTCTTTTAGGTATGGTTGAAGCCGTTGTTGATGCTGAACAAAAAACCTTAACACCTTTATGGAAGCCGGCTTACGAAGCCGTTTTAGACACATATTTGGGTGAAATACCTGAGAAATTCACCTATCAGGAAAAAGAATACACACCGAGGTCTTTTGCCAAATCTTTAAACTTTAATGCTGATGATTACGTGTTCATCAGTTCGTACACACACCATCCATTTTACGAAGAATTTATCATCGAAGTTCCGGACAACTGGATGATGAAATCTGTGTACAATGTCCCGATGGAAGAGATGATGGAAGTCATTGACCATGCATTGATGAATGAATACTCGATTGCCTGGGCATCAGACGTATCTGAAAAAGGATTCTCATTCCGCGATGGTTTGGCTTTGGTTCCTTTAGACGAAACAAAAATTAAAAAATCAGGTAAAGACAATGAAAACTTCTCTGATGCAGGGGCTAAAAAGAAAAGCACCATTTTCGATGCACCCTGTGAAGAGCAAGAGATCACTCAGGAGATGCGTCAAATTGCTTTCGATAACTATGAAACTACAGACGACCACGGAATGCATATGACGGGTATTGTAAACGATCAAACAGATAAGAAATACTACATCGTTAAAAATTCCTGGGGTACAAAACACAACGACTGCGACGGGTACTTCTACGCTTCTGAAGCTTTTGTAGAATACAAGACGATGGATATCATGTTACACAAAGATGCAGTACCAAAAAACATCCGCAAGAAATTAGGGATTAAATAGCTTTTAGCGATCAGCTTTCAGCATTTTTAAAATTAAAGCCCCGCGATGCGGGGCTTTGATTTTGTTTTAGTAATTAGCTATTAAAGATTCATATGGAATATTCAATTTCTCGTGTAGTTTCCTAATCATATTCAGGTTTAATTTTCTTTTACGACTAAAAATCTCCGAAACACGACTCTTATAACCAAGTATTTTAGCTAATTCCTTATTACTCATACCCATTTGTTCCATTCTAAATTTAATTGCTTCAATAGGATCCGGAGCTTCAATAGGATAATGCTCTTCTTCGTATTTTTCAATCAACAGCGTCAATAATTCAGCCTCATCACCCTCTTTTGAATCCATGGGCGCATGGAAAATCTTTTCAAGCCTGCTTAATGCCTGATTGTAATCTTCTTCTGTTTTTAAAACCTTTAGCTCCATCATTCCTAAATTTTATCTGCATTGATCTTATCGTAATCAGTATGAGTTCCTATAAATCTTATAAAAACCCATTTCCGCTCATAATTAATCTCTACAATCAATCTGTACTGATTCCCACAAATATTAAATACAACTCTACTGCTTTTTAAAATACTTGCTTTAGCATATTCTGACTTTATATCTGTAGGATCAGACCAATTAGCCTTTGATACTTCTTTATACCATGTTTTGAGAGGTTCTTCTGAGTTATTGTGCTTTTCCCAGAATTCTCTCAACACTTTCTTGGCAATTACTCTCATTATATTCCAGAGTTAGGACAAAGATACATAAAAGTTACCAAATTGGGAACTTTTCCGTTTCAATTTTTATTAATTCATCTTTCATTTACAAACATTTAAGCGACAAAAACTGTTCCAAAAATTCTTTCATTTAGAGCTAAATAAAATAGATAGTCACCTAATAGTACGTGTAAAAATTACTGCATAAAAAAATCCCCCGCAATTGCGGGGGATTTCCAATTTTATGTAAAAAAACTACTTAGAAGTTTTCTCTTCCCGAAAAGTGGAAAGCACCTTCAATCGCAGCATTTTCATCAGAGTCAGAACCGTGAACTGCATTTGCAGCGATCGACTCAGCATACATTTTACGGATGGTACCTTCAGCGGCTTCAGCAGGGTTGGTAGCACCAATCAAAGTACGGAAGTCCTCAACAGCATTCTCTTTTTCTAAAATAGCCGATACAATAGGACCCGAAGTCATATATTCAACCAATTCCCCAAAAAAAGGTCTTTCTGCATGAACCGCATAAAACGCTTCTGCATCTGCCTTCGTCAATTGAGTCATTTTCATTGCCACGATACGAAATCCAGCAGCATTGATCTTTTCTAAAATAGCTCCGATGTATCCGTTTTGAACTGCATCAGGCTTAAGCATGGTAAATGTTCTGTTCGTTGCCATTGTCTTGTTTTTATTAGGCGCGAAATTAAGTAAAATCTTTGAGAAATCATTAAATTTGCCACTTATGAAAAATCACAACTACGAAGCATTACAAGAGGAGCTTGAAAAGCAACCTAACATACTGATTACCACACACCGTGGTCCCGATGGCGATGCAATGGGCTCATCACTGGCATTGTACCAGGTTCTTAAAGCACAGGGATATGAGGTGTCTGTGGTTGTTCCCAATAGTTATGCTAAGTTTTTACACTGGTTGCCTTGTAATGAAGATGTACTTGAATTTGAAGGAAACGAAGAAAAGGCACAAGGTTTAATTGATGCAGCAGAATTAATTTTCTGTTTAGACTTCAACGATCTACGTAGAACCGATATGATGTGTGAAGCCTTAGAAAGCGCTTCTGCAAAATATGTAATGATCGACCATCATCAGGAACCAAGTGATTTTGCAGACTTTACATTTTCAGTTCCTACCGTTTGTTCTACCGCACAACTGATCTATGAATTTATCGATCAAATGGGTTGGAAAGAATTATTAACCCTGGATATTGCCAAATGCATTTACACAGGATTGGTAACCGACACTGGATCCTTTCGCTTTTCGTCAGTAGACACAAGAACACACGAAATTGCTGCCAACTTAATAGATCTTGGGCTTGAGCAGGCAGATATCCACCAAAAACTTTTCGATAACAATAAAGAGAGTAGACTAAAATTGCTGGGTTATTGTTTAAGTGAAAAATTAGAAGTCCTTCCTGAATACCACACAGCGGTAATGAGCTTGAACAGAGAAGAATTAGATCGATTCAACTTTGTCAAAGGCGATACCGAAGGATTTGTGAATTATGCTTTATCTATTGATGGTGTTGTGTTTACAGCCTTCTTTGTAAAATACGATGATAAAGTAAAAATATCCTTCCGTAGTTTAAATGATTTCCGTGCCAATCTACTCTCTAAAAAGTACTTTGATGGTGGTGGACATATCAACGCCGCCGGAGGGATATTTGAAGGTAGCTTGGAAGATGCCATTGCTAAATTCAAAGAGGTTTTACCCGAATATAAAAATGAGCTCTTAGCCAACTGCTAAACTTTGTTAAAACAAAAAAAACGAGTAAGAAATAAAGTATCTTCGCCACTATAAATTAACACTTAACAATTAAAAAGATGAAAAAAGTAATTTTCTTTTGCGGATTATTATTCGGATTAGGAGCGCAGTCTTGTACTTCAAAAGCTGATCAGCCCGTAACAGTTGATAAAATTGAGAAAAAAGAAGAAATTCTAAACCCAAAGTCTATAAAAGACAACGGGTTATTTGCTCAAATAAATACAAATAAAGGAATCATCAATATCGTTCTTGAATTTCAAAAAACACCCTTAACCGTTGCTAATTTTGTTGCTTTGGCAGAAGGGGAAATGGAAAATGATGAAAAAGAAACGGGTGTTCCCTACTACGATGGGTTAAAATTCCACAGAGTTATTAAGGACTTTATGATTCAGGGTGGCTGTCCACAAGGCAATGGGTCAGGAGATCCAGGTTATAAATTTGCAGATGAATTTCATCCCGATCTAAGCCACTCAGGACCCGGAATTTTATCTATGGCCAATTCAGGGGCCGCAACAAATGGATCTCAATTTTTTATTACCCATAAAGAAACAGCCTGGTTGGATGGCAAACACTCCATTTTCGGTCATGTAATTGATTCTGTTTCTCAGGAAGTCGTAAATGCGATTGAAAAAGATGATTCTATTATTTCTGTTAAGATCTTAAGAAATGGTCGTTTGGCGAAGAAATTCGATGCACCAAAAGTATTTGTTGAAAAACAAGCTGAATTAGAACGTATTGCTGCAGAAAAAAAAGCTGCTGCTAAAGCAAAAATTGCCGAGCTTAAAGCTGCTGCAACAGAAACAGCTAGTGGCTTAATGTATGTAATACACAAAGAAGGTAATGGTGTTAAGCCGGAAGCCTCTCAGATCGTAAAAGTACACTACAAAGGAAGCCTGGCCGATGGTACTGTTTTCGATTCTTCTTACGACAGAAACCAACCCATCGAATTCCCTATCGGTATAGGAAAAGTTATTCCGGGATGGGATGAAGGGATTGCTTTACTATCTGAAGGCGCAAAAGCAACCTTAATTATACCTTCTCACCTGGCTTATGGTGAAAGAGGTGCAGGTGGAGTGATTCCTCCAAATGCAACTTTAGTTTTTGAAACAGAATTGATTGAAATCGTTAAATAAAACAAACACAGATGAAAGACGGATTATACGCCGAAATTCAAACGAACAAAGGAAACATTCTTTTGTCTTTAGAATTTGAAAAATGTCCAATGACCGTTGCTAACTTTGTTGGTTTGGCAGAAGGGAAAATTCCAAACCAGGAAAAAGAAGATGGTGTTCCTTACTACGATGGCTTAAAATTCCATCGCGTTATTGACAACTTTATGGTTCAGGGTGGATGTCCTAAAGGATCGGGAGTTGGTGGCCCGGGATACAACTTTCCGGATGAATTTCACCCGGATCTAAAACACACCGGTCCCGGAGTATTGTCTATGGCCAATGCAGGTCCTGCTACCAATGGATCTCAATTTTTCATTACGCATGTGGCTACCGATTGGTTAGACAACAAACACACCGTCTTTGGAAATGTAATCGAAGGAATGGATGTGGTGAACGCCATTGCCCAAGATGATATGCTTGAGAAAATCAACATCAAAAGAGTTGGTGATGCCGCAACAGCATTTGATGCTCCTACCCTTTTTGCGAACGAAGTAAACAATTTCGAAACTAAGCAAAAAGAGAAGGAAAAAAATGCCAGTTTGGATTTAAAAAAGCAAATTGAAGAGAAATACCCAAATTCTCGTACGACTGAATCCGGCCTAATTATCGCCAATGAAGTTGAAGGTACGGGAATGGATGCCATCGTTGGAAAAACCGTTTCTGTACACTACACAGGTCGACTTATGGATGGTACCGTATTTGATTCTTCTGTAGAACGAGGAGAACCTATTGACTTTCCTTTAGGAGCCGGAAGGGTTATTAAAGGATGGGATGAAGGGATTGCTCAACTTAAAGTAGGTGGAAAAGCAACTTTTGTAATTCCTTTCCACTTAGCATACGGAGAAAGAGGATATCCACCTGTAATTCCCGCTAAAGCTACATTAGAGTTTGATGTGGAATTGGTAGATGTGAAATAAATTCACCAATAAGATTCTATAAAACCCCACTTTTCGGTGGGGTTTTTGTTTAGGTACAATTTGCATATATTTACGCTTTGATAGTGAAAACAACAACGACAATGAATAAATATTTACTTTTATTAGCTTCAGCTTTGTTGCTCAACGTGAATTCATCTTTTGCTCAAAAGAAAACAGAAGCTGAAGAAACTTCCAAATTGATTGCAGGGCCTATGCTTTCGTATATCGATAATTACCATGCTCAGATGTGGCTTCTAGTATCTAAAGAAACTAAAGAAGTAACCATTAAATTGGAAAACTTTGATGAGGATAGAAACCAGGAATTAGTTTTTGATATCACCGACCCTAAGAGTCATAACAACTCCGGTAGATATAACCTACACATTTCAGATTATAATAATGGGGATGAAATTCCTATTGTTTTAACGCTGGATGAATTAATTCCCGATATTGAATACAATGTACAGATCTACTTAGATTCCGTTTTAGTTGAAGAAGAAATGGATATTTACACGCCACGTAACTACTTAGCAGATATTTATTTCCTTTTGGGACACGACCTTAATTTATCTGATGAGAATGACGCCGGAGATGGAATCCTGGATGCCATGGCTGAGGTAGATTCTGACTTTATGGTTTGGATGGGAAATAATGTTTACTTCAACGACGAGGAAGCCGATTCATTTAAGAAGATGCTCGAAAAATATAAATCTGTAAGAAAACGTGAAAAGGTAAATAACTTTATGAAGTTAATGCCACATATCGCTACCTGGAACAATATGGATTTTGGCCTAAACACTTCTGACACGCGCTTTGCATTAAAAGATTCTACTTTAATGGCATTTAATTTATTTTGGCCAAATGCCCCTAAAAAATCATACAATTATACGTTCCGTGACTATGGCGTATACAAACGTTATGATTATGAAGATGTAGAGATCTTTATGTTGGATAACCGTATGTTTAAAACACCTTTAAACCAAGATGACCCTAAGTTCTTAGGAGCAGACCAAATAAATCGTTTCATCAACGAAATTATGGCTTCTAATGCGGCGTTTAAATTTATTATTTCAGGAAACAGTGTTTTATCTGAAGGAAAAGATGATGAACCATTTACAGACTACGTAGAAGAATACGAGGAGTTAATGCGTAGACTACATCTTTCGCGCATTAACGGTGTTGTATTTGTTACCGGTGACACAGATGATACAGAATTACTTAAAGAAGAACGCGAACATGCATATCCATTATATGAATTAAAATTCCCCGGCTTAAGTGCTGATGGAATGTTAGATGGGAACTTTGCACGTGTAAAAGTTGAAGGCGATTACCGAAAGCGTATTTGCACCCTTCAGGTGTATGATGAATCAGGTAAAGAAGTTTTCAAAAAGAGAATTCATCAAACAGAAATTTCTTACTAAGAAACTAAAAAGCCTCAAATTTGAGGCTTTTACTTTTTTTAATCCTCAAATTCCGAGGTAAAATGAAATTTCACTTCCGGGAATTTCTGTTCTGCCATTTGTATGGTGAAAGCCGAATCGGCTAAGAAAACATCTCTACCAAACTTATCGATAGCCATAGAACGATACTTCACTTTCTTGAATTCTTCCAATTGAGCTTTATCGCTACACGAGATCCAACAAGCTTTATGCACATTATGGTTTTCGTAGGTACAGGAAGCTCCGTACTCATGTTTTAAACGATATTGTATCACCTCAAACTGAAGCGCCCCAACCGTACCAATTAATTTACGACCGCTGGTTTTCATGGTAAATAGCTGAGCTACCCCCTCGTCCATCAACTGATCAACTCCTTTGGCCAATTGTTTCGACTTCATCGGATCGGCATTATTTACATATCGGAACATCTCCGGAGAAAAACTCGGAATTCCCTTATAATGAATCACTTCACCTTCAGTTAGTGTATCACCAATTTTAAAATTTCCGGTATCATGAAGCCCCACAATATCTCCCGGAAAAGCCTCTTCAACAATAGATTTCTTTTCGGCCATAAATGCCGTTGGACTGGAGAATTTCATATTCCGATCCAATCGAATGTGTTTGTAATTTGTATTCCTGTGGAACTTTCCGGAAACAATTTTTACAAAAGCCAGTCGGTCCCTGTGTTTCGGATCCATATTGGCGTGGATCTTAAAAATGAACCCCGTAAACTTGTCTTCATAAGGATCAACAAGTCTTTCTTCAGATTCTTTAGGAAGCGGAGAAGGTGCAATATCTAAAAAGCAATGCAAAAGTTCCTGTACCCCAAAGGTATTAATGGCAGAACCAAAAAATACCGGCGACACATCTCCCTTTAGATAAACTTCTCTGTCAAATTCCGGATAAACAGATTCAACCAGCTCCACCTCTTCCCGAAGCATTTCAGCATCTTCACCACCAATTTGATGGTCGAGTTCAGCATCAGAGATATCGGAAATAGCGACTGTTTCCGAAACGCGTTCGGTAGAATTAGGTGTGTAAAGAATAAGGCTCTTTTCGTACAGATTGTACACCCCTTTTAGATCCGCTCCCATACCAATTGGCCAGGTTAAAGGACGCACTTTAATACCCAACTTACCTTCTATTTCATCCAACAGATCAAAAGCATCTTTACC